>Ga0209611_10000540_pt1 | contig 57490 bp, 47 predicted proteins | sample S1TSphgellanicum_3_FD_187693 | JGI IMG/M metagenome (GOLD analysis project Ga0209611, IMG submission 187693) | Host-associated microbial communities from peat moss isolated from Minnesota, USA - S1T2_Fc - Sphagnum magellanicum MG (SPAdes) (version 2) | ecosystem: Host-associated > Plants > Peat...
TGGATTTTTTTATCATACACAAAAAGAAAAAAAAAAAAAGGGAAAAAACTAGGGATTATTTTTGGGGTTTTTTTGGTGTGGCATCATAAACATTCATAATAATGAACTTGTCCATGATGTCTAAAAAACACGAAGAGAAAAACATACATTCTAATTTATATAAATGTATAAGAATTTAATATATGAAAAATTATAATTTGGAGGTTTACATGCATTTTGAACTTTATATGCATGAACATTTTGACCTACAAATTGCGATGCTTGATAAATTATAATGAAAATACCAACAATAGCGCTAGTTTGTTTCAATGAAGGATTCATAGTTAGTCTATAAGAAATTTTTTGTTGTTTATGATTAAAATTTTTCTCCAAATTAGTTTGGTGATTCTAATTGTGGAAATGAGGTCGGAAATTCTATGAAGTTACTTATAAATTTTGTGGAGTCACTTCTACTTGATCAAAAAACACCAAATTCAAAATTTTAAACTATTTTTAATGATTTTTCAAACTGGGCTCACTAGAAGAAAAACCCCATTTTTTGACTTGTTTTAGGCGACTAAAAGTGTCTTTTGCGACTATTTTTGATAAAATATAGTCGCAAAAGACACTTTTAGTCGCCTAAAACAAGTCAAAAAATGGGGTTGGCTAAACTTTCTAGTTCATGGCCACTTCTCTATGGTATTAGTTGTTGTGTCATCAAATTTGCCTCATTGATTGGTTCACGATTCGACTTTGATCATTACCATTTAGTACTTAGATCTAGTCCTAGACAAGCTGACCTTATAATAATGGCTAACACCATAACCATGAAAAAGGCTCCATCTTTGGTGAGGTTGTATGAGCGATATAATATATTTCTCCTTTATATTTTAGTGATACTACCATTATTTTTATTTTCAATTCATTCAAATATAAATGTGAGACTTGCCAAGTTTTTATTTCAAAAAATTGTGGTGAGTGCAAAATGCAATTCATGAGTGGTGGATTTAACAACATTTAAAGTGAACGATTCAACTCATGTGCAAATGTTAATAGTTCAAAGGATGCAAAAAAATTCACCAACCCAATCAAATATGCATATGTTTTAATATATTGTAATAAATGTAAGATGAATTTTTAAAATAATGATGTTAATATATTAAAAATGTATGTTTCAACTATGATAATTGAAAAGATGTGAAAAAAATCATTAATTCATTTTAATATAATTTTTTGGTCTCAAATTATTACATGTGTTTTAACAAATTATGGTAAATGTAAAATGAAACTCCTAAATAATGGTCTCAACATGTTAAAAGTTGATGGTTCAATTCATGTACCATGTTAATAATGGAAGAAATATTTAAAAAATCACTATCTCATTATAATGCATTGTGTAAATAAAGTTAGAAACTATCTGATAAATGTCCATGTCAATAATTTGAAAGGATTAAAAAATTAAATATGGTCCAAATTATATTCATAAGTGAATAACATAGTGAACGTAACAACTATGAACAATATTGACCATTAATTAGTCCAACAAGCAACTTGCAAATTTAAAATGACCAAAAGTAGTTGAAATGTAATCAAATTAAACAATAGTTGCAATGTGTGGCAGTGGAAGATGACAAAATTTCTTCTTATGTATTTAGGACTCCTTTTGCAATGATAGGTAAGGTGACATGTGTAGAGGATCTTATTTAAAAAGTTAACACTAATAAATCATGCAATCAATTTTGGTAATCGTGTTATGTAACATAAACATTTTTTGGAAGATTAAATGTTAGTTGACATTACATTTAACATTGAGTTAACAATTAATCCCAATGAGGATGCCATTTCAACTTTTACCTAATATTTGTATGTGAATGTCATTCTTTTTTTAGTGACATAACACCAATTAAGTATTGTTGAAGTAACACCATAGGTGTATGCCCCTAAAGTATGCAAAATGTGTATTTATGTTACAACCACACTTGGAGGTAGTAATTTGGTGTTAAAGTTCATGGCAAGAATGGTAATCTAAACCTCACTTCAAATCTATAGTTCCACCTACTTCTAAATCCTATGTGATAATTAACATGTCATAAGAAAGTAACATAATGTTAAGTACAAATGTTATTTAACATAAAATCCAATGAAAGTTATATTCACAATTGAAGGTTTGATGTTAGTTAAGTACTTGAAAAAAAGGACCGATAAGTACATAATGCCCATAAGAAGCATGTATGGAATGCCATCCTCCTATCACTATAACCTTACAACACATTATTAACCCCTTGATGCCTATAAGGTTGTATGTGATTATTTTAAAAATTTAAATGGGTTTGGTTGACACATATTTTAATGTTTTTAAATTTTTTTGGGTTGGTCACATAAAAAGAAAATCTTTCTAATTGTGTGTTAACATATCCATGTAGATTTAAAGGGGGTTTTGTTCAAAAACCTCATGCAACCATTCTCCCACGTGTGAAAAGGGTTTCCTAGAAAGGCTATACCTTGTTCAATCAACTTTTCTAACCTAGCCCCCCTAATGTAATGTAGTAGGTGCTTAATGTTGTTTAATCAATCACAATTATTTTTCCCATTTGCTAGACAATAATGGGCTAAATGCTACTAATCGGGTAACTACTATCCAACATGGAGGTCTTTTTTCAAGCACCTTCATTTAAATGTTATTGAACATTTCAAAAAGGGAAAATAAAAACATAAAAAAAAAGAAACTATGAATGATAGTGTTGGAAAAATCAAGGGAGGTTACAAAATTACATCATGAATAGGCGTGCCTTTAATTCAAGCACATTAAGTTGTCTACCACTCTAAACTAGGGTGAATCAACATCTACACTAATACCTTCACCTTCTTGAAAGAGGTCTTTTAATTAACAACCATTTTGAACTTAAGGAATGTTAAATTTGGACACACACACACACATTTAATCTTAAAATATGATATTTATCATGGCTAGAAGCAACCCAAAAGAACATTAATTGGAACCAAAAAGGCTCTAAAAACCAAAAAATCCTTTTATGATTCCCTTCACTAAAGTTAATTTTAACATGCATGTATAATGAACTATGCTATTCATTTATCTCACTTAGTTGTGCATCAACCACCCTTATCAATTTGACTTGAATTGTTCATAATATGCAACTTGACATTTCAACTTTGTTATCATTTGGATGTCAAATGGATATCAATTTGAACAACAAAAAAGGACATAAGCATTTTCACATCTTCCCAATCAAACACACATTTATGTTACCTTCACACTTGGTGATAACTATATGTTAAATTAGTGTTAAGAAATATAGATTTTATTACCAATTCAGACCTAAAATGGTAGCTAACACAAAAATCTATGTGTCATCTGATGTGGCACTTGGCGTTAAGCTAGTGCTAGCCAAATGTTAACTCGGTGGTAGCCTATTATAATATTTTCAAAATTCTTAGATTTTGCACTAACATACAATGTTTGGTACCACCTTAGAAAATGGTGTTTCATTTCAATATTTTGTAGCCCTGCTCGTATTCCCTATAAAAAATTTATGTTTTATGTTCCCAATGTGTTCCCTATCATATTCCTCTACGTTATTTAACAACTTTGTAATCCACATTATCTCCCACCTATGACGACCTTGTCATCTACGTTATTTAACAACTTTGTAATCCACATTATCTCCCACCTATGACGACCTTGTCATCTACGTTGTGATTGCACTTGGCACATTCTCTTTCACCATCTCCACCTATAAGATTTGGAGCTTTGGCACCTCCATTGCACTCTAGCATCTCCATTGCACTTCAACGTCTCCATTGTTGCCAATGTTAACAACTGCTATTACCATGGACATTTTTGGTACCACATTGATAGGATTTGAAGAAGAATTAGATTATTCAAAAAAATGTATGTGCAAAAGAAATGGAGTGAAAAAATTGAGCAACTATGTTTGGGAAGAAGATATGACAATTGTGAAGTTCTCGGTGATGGAATGTGAGATGATGCCACGTGTTGGATGATGCATCGTTCATCTTGGAGGAAAAAAAAGAAAAAGATACCATCACAAGAAATGATGATTCTATGTGTGAATCATCACTGCTAGAGCTAGGCTACATTTGGAAAAAGTGGTAGTGGTGGCACCATTGTGTGAATCTAAACATGGATGGTACTTAACATTGTGTTGATGTTGGTGGTCCATAACTTTTTACAAATGGCTAGTTCAATGTTAAGCGACCTAACATTTGAGGTGTTAATACCAAGTGTGATGACAACTTTAATCCTCCAACATTTAATTTTGCATACAAACTCAAGAATAGTCAAACCCAAGCTATCACACACACATAGTTTGATCAAGGCACAATATAATCAAATATTGATCAAAACTCGGATAATTGATCCAACTCAAAGTCCTATATTTTATTAGATCCTCATGTTTACCTACCTACCAAAAAAAAATTTCACCAAAATTTTTACTTTCTTCTCAAGTCAAATCTCTTCAAATTTTCCTTGTTATTAATTCCTCCTTACTACCTCCAATATTTTTGTAATTTTTTTCAAAGCTTTAAAAGTAGTGCAAATATTCATTAAAACACATCAGAGCATCAAAGAAACACATCAATGCACCAAATAAACATTTAGTTGTTCACAATTGCCATGCACAAATCAAATCTTAATTTCATTGAACTTGAACCCCACATATTCAAATAAAATTTGAAGTTTACTAATCAAACACCAAGTGTTGGCATGAGAACTTGAAGCCATAAACACAACATCATTTCATGTTACACGTGGTTTTTAATGAAGGGTAAAACCCAAGGCCATGGGTTCTACCAAAATATGGAGATGGAGTTGAATGTGGACCAAATTCTAGTAAAGCCCACAATTGAAGGCTTTATCAAGTCTAAAGCATCAGGTGAGTTTTTTTTTTTTTTTTTTTTTCATGATCCTAGCGGATACCCATTGAGTATCATGGGAAATAATGAAAGTGGACGTTTTGAAAAATGAAACACAAAAGGAGTGGGCATTATGTTTTTCAGAAAGTTATTCTTCTTGGAGGATTTTGTTTTGTGCAGTGAAGTGCCATTACAAAAGTTTTCCTTCTAATACTTTATGTTTTTGGCATGTTATCAATGTAAGTGCTAATTTACCTAAAATATCTACTACCACTTCACACCAAAAGTAACATCTATGGTGTGAACAAGCAAAATAAAAATGTTAGATTGTTTGTGGTAAGTTAGTGATACCCAACCTTATCCTTCCACTTAACATTTATTCATTAAGGTAGGGCAAAAATAAGGAAGCATACTACCTCCAAGTGTAGCCATAATTTTAATATCTTTGCATAAAATTTACATAAAAAAATCTTAACATCAATCTGTGCACAAGGGTGAACAACCTACAAGACTTATATTCCCTTGTCACCAAAAGGAGGGTAACATACAAATCAATATGTTAATTTGTCACAACAAAGTAATGAATGTATATGTCGATACAAAAAGCCATGTAAACACTCAATTAGTGTGTGTGGGGCAATATAATTTTTTATAACTTGATAACAAAAGGACTCTAGGACTTTGACAGATCAACACACTCCAGATTCCTCCTTTTATGGATTATCATGGCCTTCCACTAGGTATCTTAACATAAATTGAATTCTACACATAACATTCCAGAATCTCAAAATAAATTTAGGTATGGAGATGGTAAAGAAATGGACAAGCAATATCTACAATGTTTTGTTTAGATCTTCCTAAAAATCTCCCATTATAGAGAACTTGTTCGAAACTCCCAAACATTCAAGTACTCAATCTTTCCCATGCACCCTTCCCAATTATCTCAAGCACGTTCAACTTGAGTAGGAATCCCACTAAGGCCAATCCAAACAACCCTTTTGAGCTTCTCATCACTTCCATCCTAGAATTCTACTAACACATTGATTCTTAATGCTTTGCTCACTAGCTTCAATGTAGTGGAAAATAATGAAACAAAAGTGAGCAACCCATTCAAAATCCAAACTTCAAGCATTTTCCCTAAAAACTTATAACATAAACTTCTTTAATTGAAAACCAAATTCAATGAGAAAACCAACGTGCTTAACTTTCCTCTTCGTCAAGTATTTATCTCCTCCCCTTACCAGGCGCCTTCTTTTCTCCCATCAACAAATCACGCATCACTAAACAAAATAAATCCAAGAAAAAGTGCTCTACCACCAACATTTGATCTAGGTGCCAACATTCCATGAAGAACAACACCCCAAATTCCATAACCCGCAAATAACAAAAACATAGAAAATAACAAAGACATCAAGGCTCCTCTAAAGTGATTAATAACCAACTTCCTCTCTCTTGGCGTTTTCTGCTAGTACATCCATCAACCCAGTACTTCATTCATTAGGACTATCTCGTCACTTCATCTGGTTAGGGCTTAATCATAAAAAAATTCTATTGACATAGATCCAAGTCACACCCTCGTTGAATTTCACATGCTTCTTGGTTTGTGCATTGCATGGTTTGTGTTTTTAATTGTTTTCATGTTATGATGTTTTATGTAAAACATCAAGTTTGAAATGTTTTGCAAGCTCTTAGTTGGATTCAAAACCCACACCATAGGGAAGTATATAATCTAATTATTGTAATTGGCCTACTTTCTATTGTTTGAAACAACTATATTCATTTATTTATTAAAATTTGATGTTTTTAAATTTTTAGTCACACCTTACGATAAAACTATGCAAGGTGTCATAAGCTTTTTTTCTAACGTCCCCCACAAAATTCAACATTCTTCATTTACAAAGATCATGTTTGAAGATAATAAAAGATTTTTAATTTATTGAAGACAAAAGGTCATGAAAGCTTTTTGGATTTTCCTATGAAACACAAATTGTCCAAATAACCCAAGCAATTTATATAATATCCACCATGGTTTTAAAAAATGATTATGAATGAAAAACATGTTGATGGATGAATTTAGTCATTATGGATTGAATATAAATGATGATTGTATTTTGGTCATTATGGAATACTGAAGGAAAGGAATGGAGTGAAAGGGTAGAGGAAAAGGAAAAAAAAACTAAGGTGAAGAGGAATGGGGAAGGAGGAGGGTGAAAAGAGAAGGGAGGAAAAAAAAGGTATTGCAGAGGGTGGGAAGCAAGAGTTGGTAATGTGGATGAAACAAAACTGCAAATAAACGTAACAAAGAAGTATAAATTGGATGAAACTTTGTTCATGGCAGAAATTGATGACTTGAATTATAGCACATGGAAAATTTTGTATTTCATAAAATCTATATCATGGGTGAAACTTCACATTGCTTGAAAATGAACTTCATGGATGAAATGACAAGATGCATGGAATTGACAAGATTGCATGATGAAAAATATGACATGGATGAAATTATATTCATTAATGAAAATGAGCACTGTTTGGATAATTCAAATAACATTTGTGTGATTGATTTCGTCAATGGATCCCAATTTCATCCACATAATATGCTTCATTAATGTCATCCACATGGCTATAGTTTTTCAATGTTATTAATGTTTGTTCTTTTAGCAAATTCATCCATATTGCTAAGTCTTTTTTTTTTTTTTAAAAGAAAAAAATCATGCATGTGATCCACTTTTGTGTCAAATTGCAACAAGGGTTTCAAACTAAATGAATTTTACTTCTTGATTTGCCATAAATGTGCTTTGTGTGACATCCACACAAAGCATGTCACATACAAAGCACCAAAATTGATTATGATATTTGGCAAACCAATTTCTCTTTGCTTTTCAATCCCAATACCAATCAATTTCGTTTCCTAATATGTTTTATAAAAAAATCAATGTTAAACTTCATGGACGTTCAGAGTTTCAAAGCACCTGGCGTCTTTTTTTTTATAACTTATACCCGGCGGGTATAAAGGGAAAAAAAGAGAGAGAAAAAAAATTAAATCCTTGGCTTTGAGTTTGGGAACAAGCTGGGAGCGGGGCGTTCCCCTACACTTTAGGGGACAAAATGAAAAAGGACGAAAAAGGGCAAAAACAATAGGGAAGGTCGACTTGCACATTCGTGCATTTGCTTTGTCCCCACTCCACTTTTACGAAATAATATTAAATAAAAATTAAGGAACTCCAACTCTCAGGACCTGAACGCAAGAGAGAGGGAGAGAGAGAGAGAAAACGGGGGCAGTAAAACCCTAACCCTAATCCGGCATCGCCAGGACCTTCACAACTCTCGACTTGTCGGTACTGTTCCGCAGCGTCGAGGTTCGCCCATTCGCTCTATCGTTGTGAAGCCAATTGGACATCTGTGAGCTTATCCTTAAGCAGAAGTTTTTGTTGCGGGGTATGAAAAACAGTTGGAAGGATGAATTTTAACAACATGCGCAACGTGAAGCTTCCGTCTGCAGGCCCTTTGGGGGCGCTGGCCAGGCTGGCGGTCATAGGAGGCATCGGATTGTATGGAGCTGTGAACAGCTTGTACAATGTGGAGGGAGGACATCGTGCCATAGTCTTCAATCGTATCGTTGGCGTCAAGGATAAGGTACCGTTGCCTCTTTCTTTCAGTCGTCCACTCGTTTGCAGTTGTGGTGACGCTTTTTCTTGTTCTGAGGGAATCTGGAGAAGGGTAGCAGCAGGAGCAGGAGGAGGACTTTTTTTTTTCCTTTTAAAATTTTATTTCACATATGGTCACTCAGGGTGGAAGAAAATAAATCATGGCAGGTGTATCCGGAGGGCACACACTTGATGATCCCCTGGTTTGACAGACCTGTAATTTTTGATGTCCGGGCCAGGCCCAACATTGTGGATAGCACTTCAGGCAGCCGTGATCTCCAAATGGTATATTTTTGTGTGTTTCAAATGTTCTTCTTTTGCATGCAATTAATTCTACTGTCTAGTTGCTTGGCAGCAAATTTGTGTTCTAGTTTGTGGGTTCACGGGGCTTTACATGTTGCTGTTGTTTGCATTTTCTGATAATCTAGTTTAAATTGAATGTCGATCTGAATCTTGTTGCCAATGTTTACTCAATAAAAAAAGATAGAAGGTTCAAGTATTAGTCTTTTAGTCTCTAAAAATGGCACAAATTTGAGAAATGATATGGCCTTTGCTGTTCTGACATCTGACTTGTGCAACAGGTTAGAATAACATTGAGAGTGCTGACCCGACCAATGGCAGACCGACTTCCAACGATTTATCGAACATTAGGTCAGGACTATGCAGAAAGGGTTCTGCCATCCATCATTCAGGAAACACTAAAGGCTGTTGTTGCTCAGTATAATGCTAGCCAGCTTATAACACAGCGAGAGGTGGGTGGTCAATGCTTGACTAAGCTTTTGAGGAATGAATTTGTTATATGTCATTTCATGCCCCTAGCCATCCATATCAAGGTAGGGTTCTGCTCTGTTGGCATGTCATGGAGAATTTGTTTAAAGGCTCTTGCTTTTCCATATGACAGGTTGTCAGTAGAGAGATTCGAAGAGTTCTTCATGAGCGGGCAGCACAGTTCAATATTGCATTGGATGATGTTTCCATCACCAATCTCACGTTTGGGCATGAGTTCACAGCAGCCATTGAAGCAAAGCAAGTTGCTGCACAAGATGCTGAACGGGCTAAGTTTGTGGTGGAGAAGGCAGAGCAGGATAAACGCAGTGCAATCATTCGTGCACAGGTGCTTCATTTCTTCCCCCCAGACTGGTGTTTTTTGAACTTGGTTTGGCTAATGGCTATTTTACCACTCCTAAGCAACTAGCTGAAGTTTTTTTTGCAACTGATTGTTATTTTATATTGACCTATGTAGACTGTTGGGATATCATGCAATTACTGGGGTCATTTCAGCAAGTTTGATGCTTTTTCATTCCCCCTTTACTTTTGGTTGGCAAGAATTCTCCTGTGCATCTGCACTGTTGGTTTACAATTTTATTTTCTGCCATAATCCAGGGAGAGGCAAAAAGTGCACAGCTAATTGGTGATGCTATATCAAACAATCCAGCCTTCATAACTTTGCGGAAGATTGAGGCAAGCCGAGAGATTGCGAACACCATATCAACCTCTCAAAACCGTGTATTCTTGAGTGCTGATTCTTTACTTCTCAATCTGCAAGATTTGGGTGTTGAGGATATTGGTCTCAGTGGGGTGATGAAAAGCAAAAACTGAGTTAAGGACTGCACTCTGCATCAGAGTGCATTTATTCTCCTTTGCTAAAAAGGAAGATGCAGAGTCCACAATGCCAGTGGGTTGAGAAGTACCAGCTAGAGATTGAGGAACTTAGCACATTAGTGAAGTGGAATCATACAGGCTGTTACCTTGCTGGATTTTTTTTCTCTCTCCTTAAATTTGCAATGTACCACCTGTCATCAACCTGGAATGTACCACCTGTCATCAACCTGGACCCTGAGGAAAAATAGGTGGAAGTTTTGACAACCTTCCAGTTTGACAACTAGGTCATTGTCTAGGTCATGGAGATAGATAGATATCTAACAATTTGATCTACACACTGGCCCAGAATTCCCATGTGAGTTTAGTGGCATCTACAGATAGCTCCATGGACAGTAGTATGATGAATGTGCCGATTTTTAACTCAGGAGTGAGGATAGTTGTAGCCAAGTTGATACTCTGGTTCTGACCAGGGTTCTTCATAAATTTGACAGGTCCTTCAATTTGACTTACTGTATTGGAGTTGGTCCATTATTATTGAAGATTATTTGCATGTTGGCATGTTATCATTGCACTAATCACCTGATTGTTTTGACTGCAGTTTACTCCACTGTGGAATTATAGTAGGCAAATAATATGTGTCTCATGTTGGGCCTTCCATCTTCCCTCTTCATGCCAGGGGCACATAGATCCATTTTTGAGGAGCTGTTCATGTAGTGAGACATGTTCTTTAAACTCTAATTGTCGTGGTGGTATCTAACTGTTAAAGAGTGGTTTTGCTTGTCAGCATGAGGTTGTAACAAGTCACCATGTCCTTGTACAACAACAGGTGTCTTTGTCAAGCATTCAGATCTCTGGTCACTCAGATCTCTTGCTCTAGGATGTTGATGGATTGGCCATACTTTGGATTCAGGTACTAAAGGTCTGAATCAATACCTTGTAGTTGCATGGGCTAATAAATGAGAACCTGCAGTATGGGTGAAGAATGCACATTTTACTTTCATTATCTGTGTGAGGAGTTATTATCAATAGGGTTGGCACCGGCTATATTATTCCCTCTCATGGGAAAAACTCTGATGCTTTTGGTGGGTGGAGTTTGTAGTTAGAAACTGATACTCAATTTCACTTTTTGCAATAGAGTTTGCTTGCAATGGGGATCCTTAGTCTGAAATTGGTTTAGTCAACCTGGTTGCAGGACATCAAGAGTACTGCAAGGTTAATCTGGGCCAGCATTTCATATTCTGGAATTGGAAAATGAGAGATTTTGCATGATCTTTTGTAGAGTCATCTTTGGACAATTGTTTTTGCATAACTCTTTGGATGGTTGTCCCTGGACAATTCTAGAGACAATTTGAAAAACAATTGTTAAGTAGCTCATTTTTTTTCTAATAATTATTTTGTTTTGTTCCTAATAACTATCTCTGATCCTTATGATTATTTCACTCTTTTTCTTAATAATTATCTCTTTCTTTTTCCTTACCCAGCAACATGGATATTAAAAAGACAAATTAACATGTGTTTTTTCATGTCCATGATATTTATATTATTTCAAATTAAATTTGACATTGACATGAATAATGATGAACTATTGAAAACCATATGAAAACATAAGGAAAAAAAAGGAACAAAAAGAGTTGATTATCATTGATAGCGCACACCAGCGTGGGGCACTGATATAGGACAATATTGGATGTAGAAAAACATATTTTCTTCATCAGCAGCAAGACTATAGTTTATGTGACAGCTACCATGGTAACCTAGCGGGTTTCACACTAAATAATTATGAGACCTAAAATTTAGGACTTAATAAGTAACAAAAACAATACCTTAATAATTTCTTAATTGTTATGCCAGAATCTTGGGAGAAAATATATTAAATGTTTGGCATCAAAGAGCCAAACATGCTAGGCCACAATGATATCACCTGAGCAAGTGTGTTTCTCCTCATGTCATTCATGTTGCCCTCAAAGTTGAGACACCCATCAGCAGTTATGTGCAGGGTAATGCCTGAGGGTTGGGTCATTACACGATGTAAATTGTAATGCATTTTTTACTTAAAAAAATCTACAGTGATACCCAGTGAATACTTGTCAGGTATCACAATAAAACATGAAAAGTAACATGAGCATTTCAAAAAGTGAAATGCCCATTTGCTGTCAACTACTCATTATTGGATGTAAGGCGCCTTCCATTTGCACTGTTGCAGAATGTGGAGTATTGTACCAGAGTGCAAAAAATCAGGGCTAAGCAAAATACAAGTTCTGTAGCTTAGTACAAAATGATAGCTACTATTTTCCTTTGTTTACTCATTAAGTGGAGCAATGTAAATATATGTTAATACATTAGAGTAATCTGTAAAGTCAGGATAACATGGCATTGGAACCTCATGTTTGCCCCATTTACAGGACGTAATGCATGAGATTCCAACAAAGGGTTTTCAAGCGGGTAGGAAACTGGTTTTTGCACCAAGACTTGGCATGAACCCAGTTTCATGTCAAGTTGTCCCTGCCCGACAAATTTAGCTCGTCACTAAAACTTGCTCATTGAAACCCTATGAGCTTTTCTCACTTGCTAGCTCTTATTCACTCCACTTTTTTTTCTTTTTTTTGCAAATTTTGCCATTGTTTTTTTTTTAGTGCTTGCGTGTCTTGTACTTATTTCGAGGCATCTTTAGATGAGGCTTGCAAGAGGAGGAGTGTGAGGAAGCTTGTGAGAGGAGTTGCCTTTGTTTTTCTACAAACTCCTCCCCATTGTTTGTTTTCAATGCTTGTGTCTTGTAATTTTTTTGGGGCATCTTGAGAGGCAGATTATAAAAGGAGGAGTGCGAGGAAACCTGCAACAGGAGGAGAGGATAAGGGGTGTGTAAAAGCTTGTAGGAAAAGGAGCATGGGAGAAGCCAAAAAGGAGGGAGAAGATTGGAAAAATACAAGGTGGCCAACCTAAGTGGAATGCGCACCTTGTCATTGTCGACTCTCTAGAGGAGGTAGCAAAGTCACCACCAACAACTTCTTGTTTTTTTTTCAGGTTACGTACTTAGTTCCATTATGGTCCTAATAACACAAACAACAAAAGATGAAGAGGTTTTTTATGATTATTTCAACCTAGACATGACTCCTTAGCAAAACCTTTCCTTTTTCCTTGTGGTCATTTGTTGTTTTTTGTCAGCATCTTTGTGAGATCCTCCAAACCTTAGATGTTGTTTGGCTTACAAAATCTCAAATCCAATTTGATCTTCAACCACATAGGATTTGTCAAGTGCTAGCTAGCCTAAAACCCATACATGTCCAAAGATGTGTAATAGAACCCAAAGTTGAAACACCAGGTACCTTAAACACCAAATCCTATAACCTTAATTTTGCTTTTAAAAACCTTGGTGGTCTACTCCCTCTTTTCACCGATGCCTTTATTATTACACATATCCTCATTTGATTGCTGATGGATCCATCAATGTTATGGCATCTTTGTTGAATGAGTAAATGTTGGTAGTCATTTGTCAACAATTCCTTGGCATGGAAAACACTCAAAATTGTGAGATTTAACAATGTTTCTTACCACCAATCAATCACAAAGTTAGGAAATATGAAATCTTATCTCAAGAACCACATGGTGTTTGAATTGGAATGCTTAAAATATTGTACCATGGCAAACATTACTTACTAGGATAGAGTTACATTTTGGTGTTTTATTGGTTTGGGGTTTTAGCATAGTTTTTGTGGTTCCATTGACCTCAATGGCCTAATTGTAATCTACTTTGACTATAAAAATAAGCCAATAGCTCAAGTTGCTTGTTGTCTATTCCATCCCACTTGCAACTTCTTTTGAATTGATTCTAGTGGTTTCAATGACATATTCTGTTCTATTGTATATTTGTTTAAAACATGGGGTACTTTTGTTGCTGACAAAAACATATTTATATTTGTCAAAGCATACATTTTTCAAGGTTTGTTCATCTTTTGTAGAGACATTGGTCTCTTGGCACTTTGCTAATAATTGTCATAAGAATTTAAGTCATGGTTGTTTTCAACTTATTTTGGGGTGCATAATTGTAAGGAAAGGTGGGAAATTGGATTAAGGGTTGTTGGTTAGATTGGGTCCCCTAAATATAGTGAGTTGCTTGTGCATACATACCAATAAATCATTGTTTTTCCTATTATTACTACTATTACACAAATAAATTGCAACAACATAAGCAATAACTACATGTTATGGGTGCCAATGCCATGGGGTTCATTCATTTGAATGTTCATCCATGACTTGTAATGAACTAGTACTTAATTTTTAGTTTAATTTCAATTCATTCTTAATTAACTTCTAAGTAGATGCAAATTACAATGGTTCAAAAACATCAAGAATCCTAGTCCCAAAAGTCCATATAAATGGAAAAATTAACACGAATGAAAGAATATTAAAACCCAATGTTGAGTAGGCCCTATGTGGTGATTAATCTATTAATAAAGTCAATATGAAAGGTTGCCCATTTAGAAAAACTTTTATTATACATGTTAGGGGGAAAAAATTAAATCCAACAAAAAATGACCAAGATTGAAACTTTTGACAATAAAAACCAAATCTAATCATTCAAAAGTCCATAGTTATTTGTTGGTTAAATTTTATTTATTTTTCAATTCATATTTGTTTTTCCATCATGTATCATATATTCAATCTGAATAAACAATATTGAAATGTAATCATAACAAAAAATGCTTTTGAGTGATAATGCAAAACCTATATTATAGTCCATATGTTCATTTTAAAAGTTCATTACTATGTAATTGGTGTATGTTTATTGAATTTCACTTTTTATTGAATATTTTTATCCAAATTGGCAATCTTAATCCATAAATATTTTTGTCAAATTGATGATTTTATAATGCATTTGTGGCATTTGAATAGAATACATTCTACAAAAAGTCCATAAGGATGCAAAACGTTAACCATTATAATTTGCACCTACTTTTCCAATTAAACTTTAGTTCATTTCTAATTGACTTTTAATTAATTTTTAATTAAGTTCTAATTCACTTCTAGTTGATTTTCAGTTCACTTTTAGTTAACTCATAATTCATTTTCAATTCACTTCTAGTTAACCTTTAATTCACTTTTAATTCATTCCATTTGATTTTTAGTTCACTTTTAGTTAATTTTCAATTCACTTTTAACTAATTTTAAATTCATTCTTAGTTGAGTTTTAGTTCACTTTCAATTGAGTTTTAGTTCATTCATAGTTCACACATGGGCACACATGGGTGAATATGGGCCACATGCAAATTAGAAGTTCAAACTTTTTAAAACTAAGTGCCCAATGGGTATAAATAGAGGTATATTTTTCATTACCTTTAATTTATTCAACACCAATTTTGAGTATTTTTTTTGTCATAATGTTTTCATGTTTTTCCTTTGCAATAAAATCTTGTTGGATTCTTGTTTGCACTTATTGTGTTTTTTTTTTGCTTTTCTTATTTCATGATCTGGATTTGGAACTAAGCCTACCCTTGTTCTCATTTTGGTTAAATCATGTAGTCTTGGTTGTTTTCATGCCCATGACATTACAACTATTTGATTTTTTACATACAATTTAAACAAATTTTGATGGAAAAAAAATGATGTAGAAAAAATAACATTATTATAATTCTTATTTTTTCAAATTGACTAAGTTGACTAGAAAGATCTTTTTTTATTAAAGGACACGTATTTTTTACTAGAAGCCAAAGGCTTGAATGACATTGGGTATTTTTTTACTAATCAATTTGACTAGAGTGACCAATTTGACAATTAGTCAAATTGGTTAGTGGCCTAATCAATAAGACCACCCAATCTAGTCAAATTGGCAAGTGCCTTAGTCAATAAAAAAAACTATTATATTCAATCAATAAGGCAAACTAAGTAGGTTTAGTCAAAATGACCAATGGCCTAATTAAAAGGGCCAATTACAAATTTTTTAACTAGTGACTATCTTGAGATTACATTTTACATTTTGACTATGTTTGACCAATTAAAAACAAATTGAAAAATGTAAAAGTTAACTAATCATAACTAAATGAATCATAACCAAATTAATTATGATTACACAATATATATAATCTAACTATGGTTAAATTGACTATATTAAAATTAATTTTGGCTAATTTAGCCATAAGTAATTTAACAATTATAAATAATTTAACCATGGTCAATTTAACAATTGTTGATTTCCCCATAATGAATTTAACCATCATTAATATAAGCATAACTAAATTTTTTATATTTATTTTTAACATATTGTTAGTTTATCCTAATAAATTTAACCATAATAATAAACCCATAATTCATTTTAAAATTATTGTTAATATAGCCATGCTTGGTTTTGCCATAAATATTTTAAACACTTTTATTTTAGCCAAATTCATTTTATTTATGGTTAATAATTTAACCATGGTTGGTTTTTCCATAGTTATTTTAATCATTTCGATTTTAGCCATAATTAATTTTTGTATAATTCATTTTGTCGTAAAATATTTATTCAATAATTAATTTAGCCATATTAATTTTATTAGTGGTTAGTTTAGCCAAATCCATTTAGTCGTGGTTAGGTTAACCATTTCTAATTTAGCCATGTTTAATTTAATCATGTTCAATTTTTCCATAAATATTTTAATTTTGATTTAATCCATAATTATTTCATTCATGTTTATTTTAGTCATAATTAATTTATTACATAATTGGTTTTGCCATCAAATATTTATTCATTATTTATTTTAGAAATATTAATTTTATTAATGGTTAATTTAGCCAAATTTATTTACTCATGGTTAGTTTAACCATTTCTAGTTTAACCATGTTTATTTTTTCATAAATATTTAAACCATTTTGATTTTAGCCATATATATTTTTTCATAGTTTTTTTTCCATAAAATATTTATTCATTAGCTAATTTAGCCATATTAAATTTATTTATTCATGGTTAATTTAACCATTTCTAATTTAATCATGGTTAATTTAGTCATAATTTATTTCAATCACATTTATTTTAGCCATAATTAATTATTGCATAATTGGTTTTGCCATAAAATATTTATACATTAGTTAGATTAACCATATTAATTTTATTAGCGGTTAATTTAACCAAGTTTATTTATTCATGATTAGTTTAACCATTTCTAATTTAGCCATGTTTAATTTTGCCATATAATATATATATTCATTAGTTAGTTGAACCATATTAACTTTATTAGTAGTTAGTTTAACCAAATTTTTTTATTCATGGTTAGTTTAACCATTTCTAATTTAGCCATGGTTAATTTTGCTATAAATATTTTAACCATTTTTATTTTAGCCATAATTATTTCATTCATCTTTATTTTATCCATAATTAATTTATGCATAATTGGTTAGCCATAAAATATTTTTTCATTGGTTATAGCCATATTAACTTTATTCACAGTTAATTTAGGCATTTCTTGTTTAAGCACGGTTGGTTTAACCATAAATTTTTTATTTTTTAGTTAGTTTGGCCATATTTATTTTACTCATGGTTAGTTCAATCATTTTTAGTCTAGTCATAAAATAGGTTAGCCTATAGGTAACCTAGTTATATAAGGTAGGCCATTTATATATTTATGATAAATTACCAGTTGGTTAACTAGTTATTTATCTATAATACATTAATGAATGTGTAATTAAATTATTAATTATTAATTATTACAAATACATTTTTGATAATATATAATGAATTAGGTCAAATTTGTAAGGATTAGTTATAATTTGGTGGTAATTATTAATCAACAATATAGTACATTCTAACTATTTTGATATTTTATAAAATTCAAGGATGTATAATGTGGTTGTAATTATTAATTATAAATAAATAACTAAACATTAACTACTACTAATTTTTATTTGAATTTAATTAACATGCATATTTACTTACATTTTTATTTATTTATTTACTTAATTTATGAATTTTACATAGTTATTTAGGAATAATGTTGTGTGGACATGAAAATGTTTCACCTTCCCAAAAATTTGTCCCATATTGTTTGTTATCCTTTCCAAATGATGAGCAATATAAATAGATGCACCATGAGCATCCAAGACATAAGAAATATTTTAAAAAGGAAAACCACTTGGGATGAGCCAATTGAAAAGGCTCAACTTTAAAGGCCAAATTCAAAATGAAAAAAAAAATTTCTACCTAGGTCATTTAAGTGTAAACTTAATTTAGGTGGTGTACATTTAAGCCTAATAAAGGTCATAGCTTAGGTTGCCTTAGATTATTTTAGGCTTTTATGCCTAGTTATTAGTTAAAGGTTCCTAGACCTAGGCCTAAAAGTTTAGGTTGTACATTCTTAAACATAGGGACCTTAGGAATAGGTATCTAATTTTAAGTCTAACCTAGGTTATTTAGGTTGTGGCATAACCTAATGGCCAATGTTTAAATGCCACGTGCCATAACTTAGATGGTTAATGTTTAAATGTCATGTGGCATAGCCTAGATGGTCAATGTTTAGATGCCATGTGGCTTAACTTAGGTGACCATTGTTTAAATGCCACGTGGCATTTGCCTAGTCAAAATGGTGTTTGACCAATCAAAAAATCTTTGAATGTTATATTGAGTAATCAAAAGCATTAATCAAAATGACTAATCAAAAGTACCAATTGAAATGATTAATCAAAAATGGCAATTTAAGCTTGGTCAAAAAGTACATGGCCTAGTCACAATGGATAGGTTCAAAACGACTTGTCCAAAATGGGTCTTTTTGACCAAAATTTCTAGTTTAAAAAAAAAGGAATTCTAATAATGTAAACTACTTATTTCTGTTTATAGTGAGATCTATAACAAGCTACTAGTAGATTTCTTGCAACAATTGCCACATGATATCATGGAGGTGTTATTCATGATAAATCCATAAATCCGATTGCACTAACACCCAACTACTCGTTTTTTTATCAAATGGTGTCTCTAACCAATTTAAGTCTACTTTTGATGATTTGGAAGCAACATGATATCTTTCAATAAATGCGTTTAGGCCTAATTTTTCCACATTTGAAAGCCACGTGTTGTTGTAATCAATTTTTCTCTCACACCAAATTTCACAAGTGGAAATAAAAATTGGGTTGCAAAGCTACAAATGGATTTTGCCAAACTTGCACATGTGTATCAAATTTTTCTAAGTTTTTGTTGACACCCAATTGTAGTACCATGCGTTTGCAAATTTTTGCACGATGGTTACTTAGCTAATGTTTTGAGCCCAAGCTAGCAATGATCACTACAATTTAGATTGATTGCTTGTTGTTGTTGCTTTTACACAAAGTTGATTCAATCTTATTATTAATGTTTCTTGTTGTTGTTCTTGATTTATTTTTTGGTTGTTTGTTGTTCTATGTGATCTTGTGAATCGACCTAGACTTCTGTTCAACTCATGTTTTTTATGTGACTAGCTAGTAACCAACGACATTGTTTTGTTTGCATTTTTTTTGAAATTGAGTGATTACCATGACAACATTTGTTTTGTTATTCTTTATTCAAGACCTAAAGCGTGGGTTACTCTTATGGTACACAAAAACATTTTGTTGTTTTTTAAAAACTAGAACATTTACCTTGTTAGATTTCTATCCATGGTGTCTAAACAAACTTATAGTTCTAACAAATTCCATGTTACTAAATTTTCAATCATTGGAAATTCAATTGCTGGAAATTGAAAATTAAATGGGTGGAGACTTAAAATCTAAAACCATAGGTTTAAGTGTGAAAGTTATTTTTCTTTTGCTTTAGTGTAAGGATGGCCAAGTTCAACAAAAGTGGAGATGGAGATCCATGAAACACAACATTCAATGGTGTAACCAAAACCAAGGTTGCACTAAAAAGAAAAAATTCCAAGACAATTGGTGGAGTTACTCCACCTAAGCATCATGGCTACATCCTACAACATGCATTTTGGCACATATAACATTAGTAAGAAACATGTGACCCAATTTATTCATGCTACGACCTAGCTTATTGTAAAATGGAGTAACCCTAAACACTAAATCTTATAGGTCATACAAAATTACAATTGGAAACCAGATCTTAAACCTTAACCCTAAAAAAAACCCTACGTATTCCTAACCAAAAAATGGAATAAAAAACTCACATGTAGATCGTGCATGGGTGATGATTGTAGGCACCACCAAAAATGCCAATTCATCAAACTCTTCCATTGTAAAGTTGGTCAAAATTTTCGAATATGGTTAAGTTGGTTCACATCATAATTAAAACATCTCAAACACCAACTTGGGGTTCATGGATTGACCCACCCTGTCCTCCATCTCATGTGAAAGGAAAAAGTCATTAGAGTTTGAAGTTATCATTGTCATCATTTGGAAGATTACAATATCATCTTCATCCATATCTTCCAAGAATTATTTGTCATTTGAGGTTCAAGTAAAACTATCACTATTAGAACAAGAAACATTGCTATCATTATCATTTGAGGAAGACATAACTTGCCATGAGTCAAAATAGAAAGACTAAAAATGTGAGAAGAACTTTATTTATATGACTTTCATGAAAATCCTTGCTTACATCTTAAACTTTCACCTATGATACTAAGCACTAACCCTAAACCTCGACACAAACCTTTATAAGCTCAAAGCATAAATCTAAAACCAAAACATCCAAACCTTAAACCTTAAACTTTAAAATTTGAACATTAATCCAAACCCTAATAAATCAAATCAAATTTTATAAATAAATCCCTAAAAAATCTTAACCCTAAACCCTAAACATAAGCCCACAAACCCCTATATCTTATAATTAAAAATAACATATCATGTCATGTTCTTAACCATAGTGAACCAACACCCACTGGCACACCATCCATTAGATGTTCATTATTATTTAATTGTGGATGAACTTGAACTGAATAAACATTTGGTTTCATCTTGGTATCTAATTTTGTAAATCAAATAAATATCATAAATAGGCATATAGGTAGAAAAATAAGCAACTTCTAGGTAAGTAGATGGTTTATACATAGCTAAGGGTTGTTTTTACTACCTACCTATTAACAACTTGCTTATGGGTTGTTCGTAGGTAGGTAAAAAAAGAAATTGAGCTAACCAACATGGTTAGCTAAGGAACTAGAACCCAAACAAAAAAAAGTTTTCTAACCACTTACCATTCATCCTTCATGGTGCACTGGTGGGTGTTGGTTAATTGTGGCCGATTTTCCCTACCATTTGTTCACATTTCAAGTGCTTTATTCACCATTGATTCACAACACAAATGAAATTGATTGCACAAAAACTTGAGCTAGCACAATTGCCCATCCCATGGTCCACCTAGTTGGGTCATTCATTTAAGAAAAAGTGCTTGAGTAGGACAACAAAACATGGTGACAAATAACTTAGTTCTTCAAAAATCTAGTAGAAATGGTGTGGACAAATCTATTACTAAGCAAGAAGTAGTTTAAAAAAGTGACCTTGATCTTGAAGGAATGGAAACCAAAGTGTGCAAACATCCCTTGACCATGGTAGTTTTTCTCTTCCATTCTTCTGTCTTGTATCAATTTCAAAAACCTCAAAATATTCCCATAACCTTGTTGGATTTTCCTTAGTATATTGCAAAGGCACATTACCACCATGCATAATTTTGGCTATCTATGCCAGGTATCATGGGAAGAAAAAATAAAATCTAATGAGTCTTTGTGCATGATAAAGTTATAGGCATTTTAGCTTGTGTGGCCTTTTATCAAAGTAAATCCCCAAGCTTCAGATTTTACCTACCACATTCTATTATTACATATGTGGGTGGAGAGGGCTTGAATGACTTAACACCAACCAATGCACTAATCCAATAGAACCCCTTGTGGGTTTTGTTAGTTGGATGAAGCTCTATTTTTTTCAAAAACTTCCTCATTACCTTTTTTAATTCTTTGCCTTCAAAAACATATTTTTCTAGCCCTGCCCCCCCTTGTTATTTCTTAGTAATGGTTGGTTTTTTTCTTTTTCTCCTTGCTCCTCTTTTTTTCTTTCTTTTTGTTTTTCTTTTCCTTGCTTTTTTTTCTCACTATTTTTTTGTTATTTTTTCTTCTCTTTCTTCTTATTCCTCTTCCTCTATTTTTTCATTATTGTTTTTTCTTCTCTTTCCCCTTGCCCTTCTTCCTCTTTTTCTTCTTTTTTTTTTTCCTCCTCACTCTTCTTTTTGCCTTTTTTATTTTCTTGTTGTTTTTTTTTGTATTTTTTTTTGGTCTTTTTTTGTCTTTTTTCCTTGCTATTTTTTATTCTCTTTCATCTATGTTGGGATTATTAGTTTGGAACAAGAAAGGGGTTTGAAGAGTGTGTTTATGTTTGGAACATTAGTTTGGAGTAAGAAAAGGATTTGGAAAAAAATTGTAGCTTGTTGTAGGGGGTTGGGAACTTTGGTTTAAAATAAGATCACAATGCAATGTGAAGCTTGGTTTGGAACAACAAGAATGTAACAAACTTTGAAAACTTTTCAAGTGATTTTTTTTGTTTTTTGTTTTAGTTTGGTTTAGTTCTTTTGGGTTTTTTTTTAAAAAAAAATTATTTATACATTTTTTTCTTTTTATTATGTCTTTTATTTTTGTTTTTTAAGAAAAATCTTTCAATTTGTGTGTTCTTTTTTGTTATCTATCTCTCTTTATATATATATATAATTTTTTGTTATTTTTTATTTAAAAATTTCTAACAAAAACCTTGAAACCTTTATTTACTAATGCACATTTGTATTTTTGAATTAGATTGTGCATAACCACCAAGGATGAATTTGTGGTCAACATAATTCATTTTCACATTTAACATAAAAAATTGTACACATATCACCATGTTACAAAAGTGACTGAAGTAGTTGCAACTTATTGCTAAGTTCGTGACATTATAAAGGAAAAGCCTAGTGATAGAAAGGGATTTTTGGTGGAGAGGGAATAACATGTTGTTACGTCTCCTTTTATATTAACATGGACTTGTTGATTTTCATTTTCTGGGACATAATTCTTATGGTTTGGAATTTTGCATGTAGTTTGTGTACATAAAAACTAAAGGTTAGTTTATGCCATTTGATATTTTGGCAACCAATGACATGTGAATGGTTTCCAAAAGATCCTATTGAATTTTTGCATTTCAAGTTTACTTCAAAGTTTGCATTAATTCATGTAAATATTGCCTATGTACAAATTAAAAAATTGTCGTGTTAATTAAACAAAGAATATGAAATATTAACAATAAACATAATGTTAATTTGAACATGTAATAATTGCATATTGGTATTTCATATTGCATTTTATAATGTTTCCACCCCATAATACCCGCATCAACTTCCCAAAATTTTCATTGTTTTTTTGGGCCAACAATGCAATATTTGCATCCATAGTTGTTAAGCTAAATTTTGCGATATTGCCACTCTTCAATACCCACATCATACTCCCAAAATTTTCATTGGTTTTTTTGGTTGATTATGCAATACATGCATGTGGGTCTTGAAATGTCCACTATTGTATTAATTGATTGTGTAATATTTGCATAGTTACATGTTTCCTCAATTCAAAATTTGTTAATATGCAATATTACATGTGTCATGTTTGACATGTGGCTTTGGCATATTATCAATGCACGTATTGCATTTTGGGTTCAAAGGTCCATTTAAAATAAGCTTGGACCAAGAAATGTTAGTTTTGCATGACACATGATGCAAGCAATGCATATTGGGTAATTATTACAACTTGCAATAACTACTTGGTTTTCCAATTCATAATGGTTTTAAATGCAAGTATTAAATATTGGGTAATTTGTACAATTCATTGATGGTAGATAAAGGTCATTTAAGGTGGGTTAATGATATTTATTTATTTAAAAATTGTATAACCAAATTGTTTCAAAAGTATTTTGAAGTTTTATTCAACCTCGAATGCATTGATTTTTACAATACCATCATTGATAATAATCATCACCTTTCACAATATGTTTAGGATTTTTTTATGTGTGGGCAATACCAAAAAGGTAATGATTTAACCAAAAAATATATAAGGTTTTATTGCTCAAAGTTAGAAGTTTAGCCAAAAAAATATTGGTTTGCCAAAAGGTGGACGTTTAGCTAAGAAATAAAAAGGTTTTGTTGAGAGGTGAAAGTTTAACCAAAAATAGATATTAGTTTTGTTAAGATAAATAACTTAGCCAAGGAAATATATTGGTTTTGTTAAGAGGTGAAGGTTCAACCAATAAGTAAAGGGATTTTAATGAGAGGTGGAAGTTTAAACATAAAAAATTATTAATTTTGCCAAGATATAGGGGTTCAACTAGGGAAATGTAATGGTTTTGCCAAAGGTAGTGGTTTAACCAACAAGTGAAGAGGTTTTGTCAAAAGGTAAAGGTTTAGCCAAAAAGTAAAAAGGTTTTGCCGAAAGGTGGAAGTTTAACCAAGTAAAGATATTAGTTTTGTTGAAAGTTAGGGGTTTAGCTAAGAAAAGGCAAACATTTTGCTAAGAAGTATGATTTAGTCAATAAGTAAATAAGTTTTAGTGAAAGGTAAAAATTTAGCTAATAAAGTTATTGGTTTTGGCAAGAGGTAAAAATTTAATCAATAAGTAAAGGGTTTTGTTGAAAAATAAATGTTTAGCTAAAAAATAAAGAGGTTTTGTTAAGAGCTATTGTTTATTTTGGAATTTTTTTTTGTTGAAAAAAATAGTTTAACCAAGAAAAGATAAAAGTTTTGTTAGGGATAGATAAAATATTTGTCAAGAGGTAGTGAAAAGATAAAATTTTAACCAAAAATTTAAAAAGTTTTACCAAGAGATAAAGTTTAACTATAAAGAGATGTAAATTTTGCCAAGAAGCAAAGGTTTAGCCAAAAAGAAATAAAGGCTTTTGCCTAAAAGATAAAAGTTTAACCAATGAAATAATAGAGGGTAGGTAGGTAGGAGGGGAGGGGGGGGGGTTGGTTGTTAGTTGGTTGGTAGGTCCAAAATGTAGGTTAGTACGGAACTAGGTCAATATGGTAATTAGATGAGAAGGTAGTGTGGAGGTTAGGGTCGAGAAAAAAATGGCCTGGAAAGAAACTCAAATGTCAAATATTGAAAAAAGTTAATTGATTAAAGGTTGGATGAAGAAATGCAACCCATCTTGTGGATAGAACGGCCAATTGGTGCATTGGTGGACGATGGTTCACTTTGGCTAATGGAAAAACAGAAGATAGTTGCTTACATAACAATTGTCAATTTGTGACCAAACAAGAAGGCACTCGGATAATGTTCTCATGTGAACATGGCAAGTTTGTAGGGTTTTGGTTTTTGTTTTCAGTGATCATCAACTTTCTACATGTTAATGGTAGAAATTATTCCATCACTATTTGTTAACTGTAATAATTACTATTTCAAGAAAACTTGTGAACATGGGTAGGAAGTCTTGTTTGTTTATGTGTTATGTAAAATATATCAACATCGAACTATAGATGGTTAAAGAAGTTGCGGCATTGAATGGAGGTTTGGAGAACAGGACAATGGAAGGCAAAATAAAAAGGAAAATTCGAAAGCAATGCAGGCAAGTTTTTCTTCTTTCATCATCAGTTTCAAGAGATGGTAGGTTTGACTTGTGGTGATTAGTAGTTATTGATTTTTGCTGCGTTAGTGATTACACTAAGGCAAGCAATATGTCCTTGTTAAGATAAGTTCTATAAGGGGTTGATGTTGAGGATTGATGACGAAAAGAAGGAAGTTCGAATTGTAGAAAAAAGGGCATGTAGAGGGATAAGTATGCATTTTGAATGGGGACCTTTGTTGAATCTCTCTTTAATTCATGTAGTAGGGTAGGTATCTGAGTGAATACCAAAAGCCTCAGTGGGGTGTCCTTAGGTTGGGTATAATGAGAGAAATGAGGACATAATTGGGAAATTAATAGAAATCTATCCATAACCAATTTCTGCACAAAAAAAAAATTGTTTTTCTTGAGTGGTTATAAGTCAACCTGGTAGACATAATTCATACTTTGGTTCGGACATGGAGATCAAAATGTTTATGAGATTAAGGTTTAGTAAATAAAAAACTTAGTGTTCCTTTGCATTTGTAAAAGAAGGGTTAGCAATTCACATGGATTGATTGAACATTGAGGGTTCTGAACTCAAGCTGTATTTCAATAGATTTTAGAGTTATAATGTATGGTTTTGTACATGGTAACAAACTATTCATTGCCACCACAACAAGTTAAGTGAGAGATCACCATGTATGTGCCAGTTGGCAATTCACACATAGAACATTGAATCTTGTTCTAACATATCAGTAACACCAATGGAAATTTTGGTAGCATTGGGTTTGTAGTTTCGATAATGTAAATTGTTGGAATTGATGGAATTTTAGAATGCCCAAGGTTTGTGTTTCTATCATGAGTTTCTTGTGCACAAAAAAATCTTTTTATTCACCCTTCTTTTTGGTTACAAATCCTCTTCAGCATGTGGCTATTGCCCATTGAATCCTGGCATGGGTGGGTTTTATATAAATTACCTAAGCCTATTGATGTTGCCCCGTCCAAGGATCCACACCCAACACTATTTTTTTTATTGAACCCATATCTCTTTGAGTACAACATCTGTGAAATCAAGTTTTATCACCACTCATCATGTTACATACCTCCTTAATCTTGTCCCAATTTCTTACATATACTCCATGTCCCCTTTCCAAGAACCACTACTGGCATTATCAAAATGTTCTATTCAAGCTTGCTTCCCTCACAATCAAATGTTCCAAGAGTAACTTACATGAAGCAAGTTATCCATATAACCATACTTAATAATCATGCATGAAATGTTGTCTTAAAAATTGTTTTAAACATTTTTTTTATCACATTTAATAACTTGTGAAATCATTAAATCTATTGTGGCATGGGAAAAGGATGGTCACCATGTAATGTTTCAATTGGTGTATGAACATAGATTTGTTGTAAGAAATATCATATGCCAATTGCTTGAATTCAAAAGCATGTATTTAATTGTGAGCTGTGATACCCCCCTCATGCATGCCTATGATAATTCTCATGCTAATGACAATATGATCAAACAAGGGGTGTGTCACACTATGGCCTTGCCATTTGCATTAAAAAGTATTTTAAGGCAAAAGAAGAATTATGAAAACTCAAATATTTCACCATGTGAAAATAAAATCTTCAAAAAATCTTCTAAAAGAAACCAAAATCCTTCAAGATATTATAACTCTATAACTAATCTCAAATTTCAGCACAAGCCAAAATATCACCTTACAAAAATCCTCATATAAAAATAAACTTATTACCTAGGGGGCAAAATCCCTTAAGCTATTATACTTTATAATGAATCTAAACACAATGTCCTTGCCTTGGCAAGCCCAATAAAAAATAGTGGGTTGCATTATGTTAAACCATGAAGCATAAAGCTTCGTGTCTATAGAAAATTTCAAAGCAATTTTTTACATATCCATTAGGGAGGAAATGGAAACGCATATGGATTCATTATACTACAAATGAAAATGTATGGTGATGGATACTTTTAACTATGAAAGGTGAAACAAATGACAATGAATTTAATTCGTCCATGAATAATGCTCTAAATTACATGAGTTATGATATGAAACATGTTTAAACTTACATAATTCTAAGGTCTTTACACACTCTCTATGATCTATGTTATGGTGAATATATACATTTTTACCACCACACACATAGGACCAACTTAGATGCAACATGTCCGTTACATGTGGTAAAATGCAAACCCTTCCCTAAATGATAGATTATGGAGCACATTGATCCCCTTGCATTTTGGTGGTCATAATAAATTACCATATTCATGAAATTTGAACTTTTGAAATTTGATCTTTTTTTGGTTCACATATTACAAGTGGCTTCCCTTACATACCAAGGAGATTTAATGCAAAACATGATAGAATAATAAACCACTATTGTAATCCCCATGTGCATATTTGTATTTACATGCAATTATCATTGGTCAATGGGGTACATACATGTACACATAGAATAACAAAATCATTTTTGTTAACAAGCAAGACTTATGAAGGAGGACATGCCACTTATGGGATTGCAATAGGACGGGATTATTTCCTTGTCCTCCCCCATGCATGATGCACATGAATAATGCCTAGTAAAATTGATAAAATGTTGGATCTATCGGTTTTGTCCTCTAAAATGTAATGCCAATCTTATTTATATCCCAATTATTTCTCCAAAAAAAGATTTTTATTTAAAAATTTTGTCATATATCATAGAAGGAAATTAAAAATAAGTAACTAGATTCAAGAATTTGTAACTACTATGTATTGATCATATTTAAATGTTCTAACATAATGCACCCAAGAAATTTCTTAGTTTATTTGGGGATCTATTTTTATCCATGAATATCCCTCTTGGTAAGGGGGAGTGACATTACCTATTCCTTAAAAATGGGAGTGATCTTATGCCTACAAGTAAACTTAAAACGACCCCCAATCTAATGGAGTGGACTTCATATCCATGCCCCTCTTACACCTCATGAAGATAACTATGTTTAGGTCCTCCTCTTACATGTCCCTTGTGCAAATATATTTAGGTCCTTGATAACCTTGACCTCATGCTCACCTTGAGGCTTTACCCTATAAAAGGTTTCTTCAATAGGGTAAAGCCTCAATAGGGTAAACCCTTTATTCAGAAATGGCTTTAATAACCACCCCTTCTGGTTTTAGGATTTTTTAAAAAAAAACCAAGCTAGTTCCTTTTTTTCCTTTTCCCAATTTTAATATATGACCCAATTATTTTTCTTTTTTTCTCTTGTTAATCCAATTTTCTCACAAACGGTTATCTTTCAATTTATATTAGTTGGTTATATTGTATATGTTCTTTCCCATTAATTTAAGATTAAAACTCCATATGTTTATAATTTGAAAATTGTTAAAAAAATAAATGGCCAAAGGAATAACTAGCAAAATTCATTAAACAAAAACTTGGAGTCAATCCTCATTTAATTCTTCTCACTCAAATTGAATGAGTTTTCAAATTCATTTAATTTCTTTTTTAAAATTATTTTAGAATCTATCAATTCTACCAAACTAGAAGGGGCTTTGCAATCAACTCTTGTATCATTTGGTCAAGCGCTCTTGCGCCGAAGATGAACCGGACTAAGCGGTCTGTCAAAGCTATGGGATGCCAAAATACATCGGTAGGGGAGCGTTCTGCCTTAGGGGGAAGCACCAGTGCGAGCAGGTGTAAGTTTTTTCTCACAAAAATAAGTTTTTTTTTATTGTATTTAATGGGTATATTCAATTTTTTGGGCTTAAGGCCTACAATAATGCAATTTTTCATCCATTGTTATCTATCTTTCCTTGATTTTTTATTAGGCTAGGTAATATATTTTTGCAATATGTTAGAATATATTTTATGGAAACATATGTAAAGCCCTTGCACATTTTTTCATCAAAAGTTGAATGTTGACAAGCTTTAGAAAATGCATCCAAAACATGTGCCCGACAAACTTTCAATCACATCCAATGCTTCACAATTAACAATTGATTTTCAAAACAATTGTTAAGACATTTAAATTGGCCCCTTCATCTTTAACATAAGAAATCATTTTTTTCATCCAACCATATTGTTCCAAAAGTTCTTTAAGTTGTTTTTTGCCAATGCCTATCTTAAAGTTTCAAATGCCTCAAAAAACCCAATTGTTATATGTTTGAGCATCCAATCTTGTCTTGAAAAATTAACTACTAATGCAAAAACATCATGTGCCCCTTTGGACTCCATAAATCAAAGCTTATTGTTGCATACATGCATTTTGCTAAAACCAATAAAACATATGTTGGTCTAGTTTTCTCCACTAGGTCCTATAACACATCTTGACTAAAAGCTTTTTTTGGAAGGGAAGACTACATGAGGGCATAATTGGAATTCTAAACATATCAACCACATGTTTTCAAAAAATTAAATGGTAAATGATTTTTCACAATAAGAATATCCAAATTCTTCAAAGAAAACAATTTTGATGCATATTACCTTTTTTGTAAGAATCTATGGCCATAGAGAATTTAAAGATTTCACTCCCACTAATTGTAGACCTTTATTTTTGCAGGTTGTCTTTACATAAGGTTTTTAATGATGTTTACTCCTTCAAATCTTCTTGCAATTATAGAATGGTTTGCATTTACATGTGTTTTTAATGTAGTTATCCCATTATTTTTGAAATAAGAAATTAACCCTTTCTTTACCTTAGTTTTCTACCCAAATATTGCAAGATTTATTGTTGTTTCACAATAGAAAATACAATGCATAACTTGTGGGATTGACACATCAACTTCTAATTGATCATTAACATAATAAAACCCAAGTTAAAGAATTTCTTCCACATGGCTTCCATTTAGCTTTTTTGATCATGCAATTTCTTAAGGACTATTCCCATATTATCCTCATTTCCAAAGTGAGAATTTGAACTTGTTATTGATTTTTGAACTTTTTTTCATTTCTTTTTCAATAAAAAATTTACTTTCATTTACAAGCATATCAACATCAACAACAACATTTGACTCCATTCCAATTTACTTCAAGGTGTGTTAAAGAACCTAAACAAAGGAAACCAAACAAATATATTTATATTAAAAAAATTATTTGAAGAACAATTTGTGCAACTAGTTGGTTGGTAATGAAAGGTCTTGCAAAACCACAACACAACCACAAAAAAATGACATCAAAACAAAAAGCACACAAAACAAAAAATAAAATAAATTGTCGATCAAGTTGGAAAAAAAAACCAATTTACCTTGAAATGTTGAACAACAGTTCCACCTAGTGCAAGTGGTAGCATCTCCAAAATAAAGCACAGCAAGAAGCCCTAGAACAAGAGCATGATGAAGAATGCTTAGAATAAGAGCATGGTAAGTAGCCCCAAAACAAGAGCATGACAAGGAGTGCCCATAACAAAAGCACAACGATGAACGCCTAGAACAAAAACACAACAAAAAACGCCCAAAACAAGGGCATGGCAAGGAGTGCCCAAAATAAGAGCATGTGATAAGGAGCGCCGATAACAAGAGCATGGTGAGGAACGGTAGGAACGTTGACAAAAAGAACACAACAAAAAAAATGCCTAAACAAGAGCATGACAAAAAGTGCCATGAACACCGAAAAGAAGAGCTCAAGAGATTGAGGCTTCCCTGCCTGCAACTACAACAAAAACACAAAGCTAAAAACACAACACACTTAACAAAAAAACATACCTTGGCATCACCTATGGAAGCTGCCTTCTTATAATATATGATAAACCCTAAACCTAAACAATTGGCTGAAACCTTAATCCACTGCTTAATCTTCAACTGCTGCTGCCCTAAACCCACTTAACATCCTAAGCCCTAATCTAAACGGCTACCCTAAACTTAACTAAGAACTGGACCCCAGGTTATCAATATAACCTCCCAGGTATGAACATTCAAATTTTTTAATAACCCGACTCTAAAGGAACCAGTTGTCACCAAATTGATCTCCTGAAAGATGAGTATCATCTTGGGTATCCCTCCTGATGGCACCCATCCGGTTCTGAGTGAGAGAACCGGATGATACCCAACCCCGGTTCTGGACTGAAATTCTACACCCGCCCAACACTGGCCTACACCTGCAAGCATTCTGTTTTCCAGAATGCCTTGTATTGTTTTTTCTCATGATACCTGGTGGGTACTCACAAGATACCCGTTAGGTATCATGGGAAAAAATGAGTAAATAATAGTTGATCTATACACCTTACATGCCCTTGGGCACGGGCATAATTGCAATCGGGCCGGTCTCAGCTCTGACTTGCATGGACCCTTATTCTGGTAAGGCCCGTGGCGTAGGCCGTTAGCCTACACAAAATGCTACTATTTGTTGGCACTTGGTAAGGAGCTTTAATGGGGCAGTTCTCAGAATTTGAGTCCCAATGCTCAGCTCTGGCCTTGCACCGGGGCTCCAAGAATGATCTATTCTGGGTTCTTGTTGGTGTTGGCAGGTAATTTCTTTTTTCTCATAACCACTCCAGTCAGTTATCAAATGTTTTGAACCGGTTATCAATCTCATTGTGAAAGTAATAATAGCATTCAGTAATCAAGTTACCCCGTTTGTAAATATTAATCATTTGCTATGCATAAGGGTCTATTCTCAAATACCCGTGTTGAGAATCATTGATAATACTGTCTTGGTAAAGGTAGGTTATAGGTTTCTTGTAAATTCAATTTATATTTTTTTGGTTTTATGTTTTTAAATCATATAAAACCCTACGTTTAGGGTTTTAGGATTGAATTCCTGCCTGGGTGGAATTCCAACCATCCACATGGGTTTTGGGTAGGTTATTAACATTTGAGAATTCAATAACAGGCCAACACTGGTCCTTAACCTACACATAACATACAAACAAAACCCTATTTTTTGAATTGGTAAAAACCCTGCCAGAATTTCTTTAATGTATTTATCTGGAGGGCACATTACTCAGCATTATATTTGCTCCTCAACTTTTGAGGGTGCGTTCCAAAAACCTGTTTTAAAAGGAAAAACAAAAAAATTTAAATTAAAAAAAAAATCCCTCCCTGGTTTCTATTATTTGCTTTTCCCCCATGATATCCTACGGGTATAAAATGCGGGTATCAAGAAGGGGGGGGGGGGGGGGAGAAAGTTTTGATGCAGGTAAACACCCCCACCCCCAACAAAAAATCCTTGGGCTTTTTTTTAATCTACGTGCCACAAAAGCAAAACGTGAGATACCAGGGAAACCAGCCAGCCAGCCAGCCAACCAGGGTGCCCCTTACCCACAAAATCCCAAATGGTGGAATTCTATGGCTCCTAGATATTCTCCTTTTCCTAGGCCATGGCTTATGATGAATTTTCCGAAATGGGGGTCACTTTTTGGGCAATGACAAGAGTCCGTGGAAGCCGCCTCTCGACAACGGACGGCAACCAAACACTCGCAGGCTGTGGCTGTTCTGCCGCCACGCTCCGCTTCGGCTAAGGTTTCCTATCCCCACCAGCCAGCAGAAACCCAAAACCCTTCACTCCCCTTTCTTCTATCTCTTTCATCACCGCTCTCGGCGCCCTGCATGGACGCACGCTCGCTCGCTCGCCTTCTCGCACGTATCCGTACTCATCACCACTACCTCTTCTGAGCCTTTTGCAGTAGTAATCCCGTTTCCACCTCTGGAGTAGCAGGGGGTTTGAGTTGCCTGGCTGCGCATTGCTTTGTGTTGGAGGTGATTGACGGTGCGAACATATGGCGGCCATGGTGGGTTGCACCCCTGTCCTGCCTTTGTGTGCTGAACGGTCGGGCGCCGCCTTGGCCATGGCGCGGCTGCAGCAGCGTCAAGCTTTGGCGAGTAGTAGTGCATGTCCGTCTGTTTGTACCAGTGCGGCTGCTGTAGAGGGTGGGCCTGCGGTGGGAATGGCATCTTCCTTCCTTGGGGAGAAGGTGAGGATGACGGCCGTGTCGACGGTCGCCGGCGTGCGTGCCGCGGGGAAAATGGCGCCGACGACGACTACGACTGCGACGACGATGCCACTTGTGCGAGCGGTGCAGAGGGATGGAGGAGTTATGCAGGGGGATAATAAGCCGTGGGTTGCACCGCGGGCGCGGATTTTCCCCGGAGCCGAGAGCGCGACGGAGACGAGCGCGGTGGCGACGGATTACGCCACAGTGCCTGGGGGAAGGAGCAACTTGTTCGGTTTCTCGCCTTCGCAGGGCAGGGTTGACAGTGATGAGGACAGTGATGAAGATGGAGAGGTCCTCCGTGTGGATAACGAGTCTATTGACGATGAGGATCAGTTGGCCATCTCCAATCTCGGCATTCCCCCCGGTGTCGTGGAGTCCCTTGCCAAGCGCGGTATCACTCAGCTCTTCCCTATTCAGGTATGCGCCGCACTCAGGCAACCTATTCACGTGCTTTTGGATTTTGGGCCTCGGCCGTTTGCAGCTTCCCTTTGCAAATGCTGAAGAGTTTGCTGTGTTTTACACCATGTTTGTTCACAGCGAGCAGTCATGGATCCGGCTATGCAAGGACGTGACCTGATTGCACGGGCAAAAACAGGCACCGGCAAAACTCTTGCTTTTGGCATACCTATTATCCACAACATTGTAACGGAGAATGAGGTGCATCGAATAGTCAGGTATCTACCTACTTCAGTCCTCCAAAGGGCATAACTTTATGTGAGCACAAGCATGGAGTTGTTCATGAAAATCTAGTGTCCACAATTTGTAAAGAGAGGAGCAATATCTGAAATGGACTGAAGTTGGGTCCCCATCAACTCAAGAGTGTGGTTTTGTCATTTGCAAATTGCCATTTACATCAGTGAGTGTTTGGAATGAATGGTGATGTAGACGGCCTGGACGAGCACCAAGAGCACTGGTGCTTGCTCCCACTCGAGAGCTGGCGAAGCAAGTAGAGCGAGAATTCATGGAGACGGCACCAATGCTTGCGACTGTATGTGTGTATGGAGGGGTGTCCATCACCATGCAGCAGAGGCAGCTTGAGCGAGGTGTGGACATTGCTGTTGGGACACCAGGACGCATACAGGACCTGATTGACCGGCGGGTCTTGGACCTGCATGACATTCGCCATTTTGTACTCGATGAGGCAGACCAGATGTTGGCAGTTGGGTTTGAGGAAGATGTGGAGCGGATTTTGGAGCAGATGCCCAGGAACCGCCAGGGTATGCTGTTCTCAGCAACGATGCCCACTTGGGTGAAGAAGCTGGCTCGGAAGTACCTTAAAGATCCTTTGACAATTGACCTGGTATTCATAGCATCTCCCTGTCCACACAACAAGTGCTAGTGTCTAAAATGCTTCCAGAGCTTTTGGAGGATTGCTGTATCAAGTGTTCTTGATTATCTATATAGTTGTCCACCTTCTAAGAAAGGATTTATCCTTGCTTGTGTAGGTGGGGGAAACTGATGAGAAGTTGGCAGAGGGCATAAAGCTTTATGCACTATCAACTGGGCAATCTGCCAAACGCTCCATTCTCAATGACCTTATTGCGGTATGCATGCACTTTGAACCTTGACACTTGTGGGTCCTTAGGGACTTATAATGTATTGAAAATTGGAAAGTGGAGCACATTAGAAAAGGTGCCTTATGCAGCTGTGTATTTTCCGGGGAAAATGTTACCTTGTTTTTGTCCCTGAAGAGTGATTCAAGGACAAACAGAAGCAAGGATTTCTCATGATCCAGGGCTGTTGGTTGGGCCTTTTTGGGGAGACATTGGTTTCTAAGGAACTGTGGATGTGGCAGGTGTATGCCAAAGGAGGGAAGTCAATTGTGTTCACACAGACCAAACGGGATGCAGATGATGTAGCTTTTGCTCTGGGACGAGTTGTGGGTTGTGAAGCTCTGCATGGTGACATCACTCAAAGCCAAAGAGAGAAAACACTAAATGGCTTTCGTGAAGGCAGGTTCTCAGTGCTTGTAGCGACTGATGTGGCTGCACGTGGTCTTGACATTCCCAATGTTGATCTGGTACATCCTGACCTTTTGTGTAGTCTAGGGTCCTAGGATATGAGGATGCTGAATGCTGCATTTGAGTTTTGCATGTGGGACAGTAGTGGAATGACTAATAATGAATTCTAATGGAGATTGAATGCTATGTGCTGGCAGGTCATCCACTATGAAATACCAAATGATCCTGAGACATTTGTGCATCGCTCTGGACGAACAGGTCGTGCAGGAAAGGAAGGGTCTGCCATTCTGATGTTCACAGATAGTCAGTTACGCACAATGAGGCTGATTGAAAGGGATATAGGTTGTAAGTTTGAGCGCATTGGAGCACCCCACATGGATGATGTGCTGCGTGCCAGTGGTGAGCAAGCCACGCAGCTTATCAAGCGTGTCCACCCAGAGTTGACAGATGTGTTCATGCAAACTGCTGAGACATTGCTGGCAGATCAGGGTCCAAGTGCTCTTGCTGCAGCACTTGCACATTTGAGCGGTTTCACTCAGCCCCCAGCATCACGCTCTCTCCTTACTCATGAGGAGGTCATTTCATCAAACTGCTCCTGTTGTCTATTCCTTGCTTTTTCCCGCTCTCCATTTGACTAGTGGAAGGTGTGATGAATGTAGCACTGCAGTGTTATTCCTTTGGGGTGGATGTCGCTTGAGATGCTCTCTGTTGAGTGTGCAATGTGTTGAAGGGTGTTAAAAGGGGGCTAGTTTTTGGCAATTGTGGGGTGTTTTAGGGTTTGACAACATTGCGGCTTGTGCGGATGTCATCATCTCAACCCCTGGGACCACGTGTGGTCATGGGTGTCCTATCAGATATCTGGCAAGCAGCAGCAGATAATGTAGGGAAAATTCGTGTCATTGCTGATCCCAAGGTTCGCTCATAAACCTACATACTTCTGCCTCCATTAGGCCCTATTTTTTGGTTATAGCAACACTGCCACACTTATTTAAAAGTCATGCTATTGAACATGTACTTATTTTTACTGTGGTGGATGGGTGACAAGCAGGTTGCTGGGGCAGTTTTTGACCTACCTGAGGATATTGCCAAGGAACTGCTTTCAAAGCCATTGCCACCTGGAGATGTCATCGATGCTCCAAAGAAGGTATTTTCCATTTTGTGCTCTTCTTGTACACATCTTATCCAGACATGGAGTGAAGGTACACAACTGTTCACTTTAAGAAAACAATTTGTGCTAATGAACAGGGAATTGTGGAGTATTGCAGTGCAGGACTCACTGTTCTGAACAATCTAATGATGCGTTTATCTGGATTTTGTACTTTTATGAATGTCACCCAAAATCAGTCTGCCAAGAAGTAGGCTTCTAACTTTTGGTGCTGTGCAGTTACCAAGACTAGATGAGGATGACTTTGGAGGAAGAGGGCGAACTGGAGACATGTATGGCCGCTTTTCCCAACAAGGTGGTGGAAGGTTCAGTGGTGGTCGTGGCAGTTTGGATAGAGGGGGCCGGCCTGGTGGCAGAGGAATTGACCGTTTTGTTGGTAGAAGTGGAGGTGACAGATTCAGTGACAGGACAGTGAGTCGAGGGGGTGGTCACCCTGACGATTGGAGCCGTGGTAGCCCCAGCAGTGGCAGTCGATTTGCTGACGAGGATAGGTTTAGCAGATCCCCTTCAGGTCGCTCAGACAGAAGTTTTGATAGGTAATAGCCATACTATCATAAACACATTATACCCAACCTGCACTTAGGCCATTTCACACCAAGGGTTATCTTACATGCTCTTAATTGTGAGGAGCAAGATATTGTTGGGATGCAGTGAAACAGAAGTACTGAGTTCGTTCCTTTCCCGAGGTCTAATGGAAAGATGTGTGTGGAGTGATGCAGAGGAACCTTTTCTGGAACTTGCTTTGTCTGCAACCAACCTGGACATCGTGCCTCTGATTGCCCGCAACGGCGATAGAGTGTTGTCACACTATATTTCTCCACAGAGAATGACTCTGTAGGTGATGCAACAAGATTTCACAATGTCTATGGTCTTCAGAAATGCCCATGGGAGCCGGTACACAGATTTGTGAACAAAGCAGTGTTTCTTCTAGATCATTTCGGTAAGAAATTTGTTTGCAAAGTGTAGTCTGACAGTCGCAGCCTAACCATTTATCATCTTAGGAACTTATGTAAGACTTTTACAATTTTACTGGGTATGGTAGTTGACTGGAAGGTTATGCTTTGGTTGGCAAGCCAAAGTCTTATTATCCATGATTCAGTCTTGGCATGAAGGTGTAAAAGACATGTTTGCCATAAAATCCCCCTGTATCCTTGCTTGACTGCTGAAGTTGAGTAAGGGTTTGGAAGTAAAGGGCTTGGTATCCACAACTAGTTGAGAGAATATACTGGTGAACTGATATCTCAGCTGGCATATGAGTGTGCACTGTCAAGAGATTTCTTCGCAGATAACACTTGGAGACTTTTCTAATGAGCTTTGAGGAGGAAGGAAAAGCATATATTTCATTTAAAGTGAGCAAATGTGAAGGTACAATGCTCTTGTTCATCAAAGGAAACAAAATCTTGCTGCAGACATATGAACATAAGATGAAAGTGAACCAAGGCATTGGTGAGATACTGCTTGTGCAGTCTCTAAACTGTCTGTAAAGGCAGGAGCAGAAACTTCTAGTGTATTTGCAGGTCACTTTATATAGCAAAAAAATTTGGAAGTTGCTTGTGACTCAGTTGTGTATGAACCCACATTGAAATGACATTGAGTTTCACTTTGGTAACCTATCATGTATAAGATAGGTTCTATAGGTAAATAAGTAGGTAGGATAACAGATGGTTACCAGATGAGTGTGGAGTGATGCCCTGGGTTGTTCCCCATATAAGTGCCCTCAACTCCACTTGTGACACCCACAGGGTATCAAGGGGAAAAAAGATAAAAAAAGGTGGGTTCACAGTAGGGGGTGTTTTGCTTTTTTCTAAATGCCCAATTAATTTTCACCCTCTGTAACATGCTGTACAAATACACTAGAATTTTCTGCCTGGTGCTTTACATAGGTGCATGTAAGTGGTTAATACATAGGTAAAGGATAAGATAGGTGCTTGTAGGTAGATAAGCTAGGTAAGGAGGTGCATGTAAATGGCTGGTAGTACGGACTAGATGGTCAAAAGTAAGTAGCTATTGGAAAGAGAAACTAAGGTAACCAGGGGGGTTAGATAGGATGGAAATGTCACATAAGGAAGTGTCAGTGGATGTGTGTTCTTCAACATTCAGTAAGCTTTGTAGTAGAAACCCTGCAAAGCTTTATTAATAAACATGTTGTGGATTTGGAAAATGTACAAAGGAGTAAGAAAAAGGAAAAGGGAGAAGTTCCAAGATGTCAAGTTAACTCAAAGTAGATGTCAAAATCTCTCCATGTCCAAAACCAACCGCTTGTAGTAGGTTGGCCATATTTCTCCATGTCAAAAATTGACAACCTACAATAGGTTGGCCTTGGTGATGGCAAGCGTGTCTTGAAACGGTGGAAATCAAGAAGTAGTTAAGCCTATGGCTATCCCAACTTAAGATGGAGGACATTTGCATCCTTTGCAATGTGATTGAAATTTTTTTACAAAGAAAAGTGACCAAGACAAAAAGATGAAGGCCCTCTGGCCCTTTCAAGCTCCAAATGGCATTGGCACAATCGTGTAAAAACATATTGGCATGTTTGTGTAAACAACCAAATACTTCAATTGCTAAAAGGAGGAATTGATTAATAGGGTGTTGATTGTGATAATTCCTTTCCTTGGTTTGAGCCACATCAAAGGCGACAAATCCTTAAGTTGCACAAAATCAAGGAAATAAATCCACTTACGTTGAGTAGCCAATAACAACATTGACAAGGGTGTGAATGTCATCTTTGGTGAGCGTAATGTTGACTCATTGATGAAAGGAATTGAATGTGATTGAAAAAAATGCATGTAATTGTTTTTGTCCCACATGGAAATTACCATCTCGTGTTATGGTGGCAAAGGTGTTGTAAACTATATCATATGTTCTAGTGCATTTGTTGCCATGAGTGCAAAATGTAAGAGGTGGATACCCATAGGGTCGATGGGATGTGTGCACATGCATCGAAGGATACCTGCAATTGAGGGTTGGGGAAGTCCAAGTTGTGTATGAAGTGCTAAGAAAAAAAATGGGAAAGATAATTAAAAGGTTGGAAAGATTGGTCCAACGATAAACTAAACGTTCGTCCCTAGACCAGAACATGATAAAATTTGGGCACAATAAGCTTCAAATATCATGTCAAAAAACATGTTGGAAAAGGTGTGATGGTGTAAATGTTTCAAGATGGAATTTTGAAATTGAACCATTTGTTGCCTAATGAGTTGTTCAAATGGAGGAAAACACTCATGGGCTAGGGGTAATAGTAGATCACATGCCACCTTGAGGTGTTGCTGGAAAATAAATTTGTTGTTGTCAATTTGTGTTGAGGCTTCAAAAAGGAAGGGATGTTGATCAACCATAAATTTAATAGCTATGACTGAAACTACAAGGGCCCAATTCCCTAAATAGGTTACTAGGGTGATGGTGGGTTGTTAGTATGAGCCCAATGCCACTAAAAATGATTAGAAGAAAGGTTTGTTTACAAGCTAGGAGTCCTTTTGGGCTATCAAAAGATCTTAGGCTTAAAAGGCATCCAAACATGTAAAGGAAGGAGGAGTCAAAAGAAATAAAAGACTTTGTGAAGGTGGAAAATGGAGGTGTGCATCATAAAAAATATGATGGGCATTGCACGAAACAATGAATTAAAATTCCAAAGGCTACTTGAACATCACCCATTCTAGAGAAAAAATCCACGTGTCGAACAACTTCTAATAGGGCATCTTTGATGAAGGATGATGTGAAAGATGAAGTGTCCAACGAAACCCCCAAAACTTGAATTCCTTTTAATGGGGTGGTAAATTGGGATGGGGTGTTGAAATTTGGTGGCAGGCTAAAAGGTGACCAATTTTGAGGTTGGATAAAAAGAACTATCGCACAAAGTGCGATTTGGAAATGTTCATGTGTAAATGATATAATTGAAGGAGAACCTATGATGTGAGTGTCATTTATAATATATAGAAATAGATAAAAAGGGAAATGATTAGTTGAAGAACATAAAGCCCTAAAGTGGGCTAAAACAAATAGTGCCTTCCATAAGGATCACTTTGATGGGTTCCCATGGAAAATGGGTTAATTATGACATGACTTCATGATTACAATGACTATAAAATAGGGGAGAATCAAATGCATAAAATGCACGAACAAAGGGGATGACTTATATGATGTTTCCACATGTTGCACAAAGTCTTTGAAATATGACCCCTATTGACATCGAATTAAAAACATTTACCACATCCAATTTAAGAATAACCTAGTCAAGGTGAAGGTCTAAGGTGCACTTGATGTCATGGATTATTACTTCATAATCGCCTTTAATTGGAATTCCAAATTGGTGTGGGGAGAAATATGTTGTAAAGGTGTCACGGAATTGAAGGCATAAAACGCGGCTTGCGAGTTAATACAATGTTCCTTTTTTTTGTAATAGGACAAAGTCCACTTGAAGGTTTAGTCGTGGTTAAGAGGCGGGCCATTCTAAGGACACGTGTAATTCAAGGTGGAATGTGTCCATGTGTGATATGAAAACAAAGTTGAAACAACCAAGGGAATTCATTCGCTAAATCTTATAAGTGAAAACAATCTCAAAGGTGTTCAAAAATCATCCCAAAAAGACCAATTGCCAATAAATGCGACATGTATTGGATGTCAATTTGAAAGAATTAGAAGAAAGTTGAAGTCTTGGTCTAGTTCAAAATCTTTGAATAAAAGTAAGAAGTAGCCATTTGATTCAAGGTGTAATGCAATGAAAATTGAAGCAATGTTAAAGGATGTGGATGTAAGGGAAAATGGTGTCCAAACGCAAGTTATTCAAAAGTATTTCTTTACACGTCCAAGAGCTAAATTGTGGAACAAACATTTATGAACTAAAAGATTATGTTGGGGAAGAAGGACTAAGTTTGAATTGGCTGTCAAAACTTGGGCCCGCAAAAAGAACTTTTCCTACAAGTTTTCTTAGTCGCTTCCTAGAAAATGTTTGAGTCGAATTTGCATTTCCCTATGCCATGTCACCTTGCCATGAAAGGGCAAAGTGAAACAACATTGGGGCAATAAAAAGAACAAGTGCCAAGTTGCCACATCGTACGGGTTCAACATTAGTTTATCTAATGGAAAACAAAATGTCACTTGTATATCACGTCATAAGCAATGGGGATGTGACTATACAATCGAGGATAACAAAGGCCTAAATGAAAGGACCCAAAGACATCCAATGACAAAACCCATGTCCAAGTTAATGTAGGCAAGGTCGGAGCAAGGGAAAGTATAGATCAATTGGAATGCTCACAAGGGTTTGAATTAGATGAATTGGATGTTTAACAAGAACGTTGATGAAAAGTTAACCCTTGACTAATAAATTGGCACCCATAGGTGGGGCAAAAGACTTTAGGTGGAACTTGAGAGTGTGTTGAAAAGATGGGGGTAGGTTGGGGGTTTTGATCATGGCCAATTGTAAGGACCAATAGAATGGGAAAGGGAAAATGTTTTACATGTGCATGATCAAGGGGGTTTGGGAAAGTGTAGGGTTGGGGCCCCACATTCACACGAAGGGTTGGGGGACAATAAGGGGAACTAATAGGTGGTGTGTGATTTATTAGAATGGAAGGGATAACTAATGAATGGTTCATGGTTTGCGTGGGGGATGAGGTGAAGGATAAATTTGTGGTGGCACGTGATAAAACAAATAGGTGATGGGAACTATGAGGTTCAATGAAACGTGATGAATTAGGGGACATGGGACGTTTGGTGCCTATGAGGTAAAAGGTCTACTATGAACATGGGCCCCATTTTTTATAGATTGCCCATTGCTACGAAACAATCCTAAATTTACAAAACCAACCACACAATATTAAACAAAATGAAAGGAAATAGATAGGAAACTTTCCAAAGAGTCCCTTACTAGGGCATTATGCCAAGACCAAACACTAACTTTGATATAGGCTTGGGTGTCACAATCACTACTCTACTAAGTTCAACACAATCAAAACACTTTAATATTACAAGTTTCATTCCTTGTTCTTAATTTGGCAAAAATTAGAACAAGGAATGTTGCACAAAAGTTTCCTAATTTTGTGGTGGAAAGCTACCTATGTCTTCACCCATTTAGAGGATGCACTACGATGCTTATGGATGGTTAGTTGGTTGGGTGTTTCGACAAGGTTTGTATTTTATGTTGCTTTGGCCTTTACTTGCTTTACTCGGCTTGCATTTTATGTTGCATTTTCTTTTCCTCGCCTTAAAAAGACCCTCTAATAACAAGTGTTACTACTTTCAATTGCTTTCCCATGTTGCCTAGGTCCCACAATCTATTGATGTATAATACTAGATAAAAAAGGGGAATGGTGTTTTTTTTTTTAATGCTTTTATAAAAAGGTCCACTAAATAGGCCCATGAATGGACAAGTTACTTGGACAAAATGGCCTTGCAAACAAGACAATCCACTTTTGTGGCCTTTTTTAATTTTTTTTTCGGATGCCTATTTTGAAACCTTAAACCTTGTTTCTTTCTTCTTTCGGGCATATACAATGTCACACTTTTTCTTCAAACTAAGATGGGGTTAATGACGGAGTAAATCAATTTATTTAGGCTAACCAAACAATGAAAGCATTGCACTTGCAAAAAGGTTTTGCAGGAATTTTGAAACTTGTGGAGGTTTTGGAAAAACAAAAGCCACAAGTAGTGCACAACCCAAGCATCAGAATTTTCCTCTATTTTTCTTCTTGTTCATCCACAATAAGTCCTAGAAGAGTCTTGTGTCACTTGCTTTCTCTTTTCCACTTGTTGGTCCATCTATTACTTGAAATTATTTTAAGACAAACAAATAAAAAATACTCCAATTTTTCAACCCTTGCTAGGTGCATAACAATGTTTCTACCTTGGAGGGCAAAGCAAACAAAATTAGACCTCTCTCAAGACTTTTTCATGAACAATTCATGCATGGGACTACTATGGCTTCAAAACATCAAACTTGCCAAGACATCAAAACCCTAAATCTTCCCTCCCCTTGGGGGGGGGGGGACAATATGTGTCAATTAGCCTTTTTTTTCTACCAAAATTTCGTCTATAGGCTTTATCCAAAAGTGAAAGATTCATCAATGACCTTTTTAAAAAAAGATACAATAGCCAAAAATTAGAAAATTAGAAGAAAAATAAATCAACGCATTGTTGATATTTTTTGTTAAACTAGACCAAGAAGTAGCCAGAAATATAGAAGAATAAATTAAAAGTTTATGCTTCATAACGGTTTATAGCCATATTTAACCATCTTTGTCGGGTTGTTCATCATTTTTTTCATCTTCTTATGGACTATAAAAATGAACCAAATAAAATGATAGACCATTTAAACTTTACTACTTGGGCCAATTGTCGCAACCCTAGCTTTGGGCTCGCGACCAAGGCAAAAAAGGGTTGCAAGGTTACGGGCCAAGAGGAAGTCCGGGAGTTAAGGCAAGAGGAAGCCAAGGAATCACATCACATACTCCCGGGAATGTAAGAAAGTGTGAGGGAGTGTGAAGGAGTGAACACTCACACTCCCAAGGCAACTCCCACTTTGGGAGATGGAGTCCCGGTGGACTCCCGAAACTTCAGAGAACGATTTCAGGGGTCAAACCTCAATGTCTTGTGGCGTTCTTTATATCATTAGAAAGCTCTTGGAGCGTAGATGTCTAAAATGGGCTCGCATTGTTCATTTGAATATCTGAAACACAAGTTATGGCCAAAAGAAGGGCCGGGAGTCGAACTTCCAGTTTGACTCCCGACCACAAAAAGTTGGGAATCGACCCGATTTACTTAGCTGCAAGGGGCGTGCCAAATATCGTTGAAAAGCTTTCGACGAGAGCTACAAGTTTGCTTTAGACCGCATTACAATCCGAGGTCTGTTCGCAAAATTATGGGGCTCCAAAGTCGCGGGAGTCCCATTTGGCACGATTTCGGGACTCCCACTCGGGAGTCCCGGGAAAAAGAGCCATTTGGATGTAGCCTTCGTGGAAAGCTACAAAGTATACTATAAGGGGGAAGGTGGTGGCTTCCCCCAAGTCTGGGCCGTGGTGAGTCTTGTGTGTTCGTGTTGCCCGTGGTTCGTCCTAGCACCAAGGGTGCTCCAACTATGCACTAACCATTTTGTGTGGGTTGTGTGCAGGCCTATGTGAGTGAGTGAAGCTTGTCAACTCTTCCTAGTCCCATCCCAGAGCTCCAACACGCCCCTCTACCCCTCAAAATGTTGTGAGCTAGGGAGCGTGCTCCGACTCCTCCTTCTTCCGTTGTTTTCTACTTGGGCTCACATTTGAGTCCTTTAAGGAGTTGGGAGTGTGTCACCAATCATTATTGTTGATTAATAGATTTTTTTTTTCAACATGGCATTGCTAACATGGACAAATTTACTAGCCCAAAGCAATCTTACATTGTTTGACTGTAATACTTCATCCAAAACATATTGGAAAAACCATTTTTATTGTTGCCACTAAGCATGCTCTTAGAGCATCTCCAACGATGCTCAGTATATGACCCTACAAAAATATTTTTCACATCTAAGTTTAGTTATGTACTCCTTTATAACCCCACCCATAAAACTGGAACTAGGAGAACAAATGGGTGGGGGACTATTAATAGCAAACCATTTGGACCAATCATTATGATGGGCCAATAAAAAATATTGAGTAGTAATTATATCATATTTATTACACTCTTCTTTGTAGGTGCATAAGGCTTCTACTCCTTTTACTAGTAACGACAACATGCATAATTATGCGGAGCCAAAACCATTTTCCTAACCCAAACTAGCATACATTGGATTTTTTTCATCCAATTTTACTATCTAGGATCACATATCAAGCATCGCTAGAGATGCTTTTAGGCCACATCACTAATTTCCTAAAAACATTGGACCAAATCTTGAAAGAGTATGTCTTATTCTATGAATATTCCTTGGTTTTAGGTTTGGGATGTTCACTCATGCTGTGGTACTAGGAACCAAGTCTCTCCAATCATTAATTATGTGAATCAAGTAAACTCTCATATCTTGTTAAATTTGTGATCATTTTACAAGGACAACTTCAACACGCATACATGAAATAATTAATTAATTTTGAAGATTTTATGTCAAAAAAGAAAACATCTCAATCTATTTTCTTTCACAAAATTTAGTTGGGGGAAAGTTTCAACATTTCAATGAATATTATTATTTGTGTCAACATTACCAAGGTATTATGGTAATCTCTATGGCATTATTAGAGCAGTTGCAACAGTGGGCCCCATTTGCTCATTTGTATTGGTGTTTATTGCATCAAGGATTACATTAGTTTTTCCCCTCTCCCCACCCATAATCTTGAAAATTGAAACACTTTAAAGTTAAACAATGTTCCAATGCAACAACTAAGCCCAAATATTACAATTGGTCAATGAAACATAGTCATTTTAATGTTTGGTGTCTCTTTTAACCATGTCATCGTGGGACCATTTTACAAGTCAAATTCAAATAATGATTCAAAATGTCACAATTTTATATAGTTTCATCCAAATATTGGTGTATAGTGTCACCATTAGAGCTACTTTTACAATGTTACTGCAGTTTATATGTTGATAACTCATGTTTTGAATTATAATAATGAGTTCCATGTCAACCCCTTTAGTGTTGGAAATTGACAATAGATCAATGAGATAATAGAGATGATAAAAACATTGATTTACAAGTTCACCACCAACCTTAAGATCATCTAGATGTTGCAACAAACCTATGATCCACCCTTAAATTTTAGCCTACTTTTGAATAGGAGGTGAACATTCCAATGCAAATGTTATCTACCCTAAAAATGCATGCACACACACATGCACAAGGCCATCATCTCATGCATTGAAATATTTCACACTAAACTAAATACATTTTAGTAAATGGCGATTACAGTCAAGCGAGTTAATGACCATGTCGGATGACTGAAAAATTGTCAATTTTCTCAAACATATCTATGTAATGCCATTTTAATGTCATATTGATCAAGGAAATTTGTGCTAAATGATTTATATGAGTGTTGAAGAATTTTTCAAAAATTCATTTTATTTACTAAATTGAGTTTTGGTTTTAGTAAAGGACTTTTGAACTTTAACACCCCCAAATTAGTTTTATAAAACTTTAGGTTAAGGACTCTTTTAATATAAAAAATTTGATGGTAAATTTTTTGAAATGATGATAATCTACCATCTATATATGAAAAGCATTCATAATTAAAAATTTGTGGTACTTGAAATTCTAAGGTTGTGGCTTATGATACAAACAACTAAAACTTAAAGTAATTATCACATTTAAACATGATTGAAATTATGATCATTTTTCAAAATGAAACATAAAATTTGGTAGAATTTGCATTTGCACACTTTTAGAAAATTCATATTTATAAAAAGAGTTAACATAAGTAACATAATTTATTGAGAGAATTGTAAATATTTTAAAGAACTTGTTGCCCAAAAAATCCTTCAAATTTATTTTTTTCTGAAAAAATCAATATTTTCAAAATGGGTTCATTTATGGTTGAATCCTTTGTCATTGTTGATTCATTTGATTATGATTGCACCCAAATTTACTTAATATATTTTGTAGTCCCAAAATTATGTGCATGTAACAGAAATATTTCAAGTAATCATAACTCGGTAAAAATAACTTAAATAACTTGGTAAGAAGTTGATATCCAATAACCCCAATCAACAAACTATCAAATTACATACTTAACCACACCCATCAAGTGTTAGAAATGTTCATGTTTCTCAACAAAAAATCCCTTGGTTGAAATATCTGCAACCATATTCTCTATGTTGTAATACACCGATTTAACAAAATTTTCTTCAATCTTCTCTTACACCAAATGATGATGAATTTCAATACGTTGCATGCGAGCATGAAAGACTATATAACTTTGATTATCATCATATATGACAATGCATTTCATCTGTGGAACACCAATGTTTCCAAAAAGTGATAATAACCACATTACTTGCTTTGTTGTTTGTAAAGCTGCCATATATTCAATTTTTGTTGATGACATAACAATAAAGGTTTCTTTTTTGTTATTATAGTTGATAACATCATTTCCCAATGAAAAAACATAACTTGATGTGGATTTGCAATCATCCATATTGTTATCTCAATCTGCATCACAATAGGCACACATTTGTGTGTTTCCATAAACAATATCATAATCCCTAATATTGGGACATTGGCTTTGGTAAACATTCCTTTTGGAATGCACCTAACCCATATATATTGTTTCAATCAATTCTTTGTTATGGTAATCGTCCCTTTTAGAATGTACTTGGCCCCTCATGTTCTTGTTAGAACCTTGGCTATGGCTTACATTTTTTTGAAATGTGTGGCACTAGTTATGGTTTATGTTTCTTTTGAAATGTGCTTGGCCTTGGCTATGGCTTACATTCCCATTGGAATGTGCCTAGCCTTGACTAAGGTTTACATTCTTGTTAGAATGTGCTTGGCCCTTTGTGCTCCTTTTCAAACCCTAACTATGACTTATGTTTTCATCAAAATGTGTTTGACATTAGCTATGACTTATGTTTCTATTAAAATGTGTTTAACCTTGGCTATAGATTACATTCTTATCAAAATGCATTTGGTTTTGGCTATGGCTTACATTGTCATTAGAATGTGTTTGGCTCGTCATATTCTTTTCAGAACCCTGATTATGGCTTATGATTTCATTGAAACGCACATTATTTTGGTGTTGGCCTACATTCCTTTGGAAATGCACTCGGCCCCGACTATGATTAACAATGACGCGTTCCTAAGTCCCTTGCTAGACCCACTTGAGGGTCCAAGTACGTTGAATTACGGAAAGTTGGGACTTGAGGGCCGCTCCCGACTTCAAACACTAAAAATGGGTAGAGGGGCATGTTAGAAGTCCCAGGATTAGACTAGGAAGAGGGACAAGTATTATCTCACTCAAATCTGCATCCAAAACCAATCACAAGAGGGTTAGTTCGCATTCAGGAACACCCTTGGGTGTTGGGACAAGCCACGGGCACTTGGACTCACTTGACTCACCACGGTTCGGACTTGGGGGAAGCCACCACCTTCCCCCATATAGTATTCTTTGTAGCTCTTGGTGGAGGCTACATTCAAATGACTCTTTTTCCCGGGACTCCCAAGGAGGAGTTCCGAAACTGTCCCGGGTTGGAGTCCCGGGACTTTGGGAGCTCGTATCTCCTGGCTCCAACCTTTGATTGGAGTGAGGTCTGAACCAAAGTTGTAGCTCTCCTCGAGAGCTTTCCAACGCCATGTTGCACTCCTTCAGCAGACGTCGGGAAGAGGTCGATTCCCGACTTTTAGTGGTCAGGAGTTAAACTGTTAGTTTGACTCCAGGCCCTTCTTTTGCCCATAACTTGGGCTGAAGATGTCCAAATGGCACATGCGAGGCCATTTTGGGCATCTACACTTCAAGAACTTTCCATTGATATAAAGAACATCTCAATGCAAGGTGTTTTGATCCTTGAACTCGAGCTCTAAATTTTTGGGAGTCCCGAAGGACTCCAACTTCCCACTTTTGGGGGTGTGAGTTTCATCCTCACACTTATCCCAAAATGGGGTTGCAACAAACAACCTCATCATAATGCACTTTGCCCATAATAACATCCTTAATTTTTTTTCTAAAACATAGATTAAAAGCCATTATGCTTTTCAAATAATGGAAAATCCATTTCAATGCAATCTAATGTGATTACCCAGGATTAACCATAAATTGGCTCACAACCCCCATTGCATGTGCGATATCAAATTTTATGCATACCATTGCATACATGAGACTTCTAATAACATTTTGAAACATGATAATTTGATTGCTTCCAAGTTTGCATCATTTTGAAAACTTGTATCCTTTGAAAGCTTGCAATTGGTCATAAAGAAAGTTCATATTAGATTACTTTTAACCATTCCAAATTGATTCAATGTACCTCTAATGTACTTGCTTTGGTTCAAATAAATCATTTGATCTTGTCAAACATTCAATTTATTTACATCCCCAAGCAATACTAGATTTCATTTAAATGCACAATTTTGAAGTTCTTTGAAAGATTATCCTTTATCTCTTTCAACAAAATCAAGTCATTAAAGGTCAAAATTAAATCATCAAGATGCAAAGTTATGATTACATAAGAGTTTTTTTGAACTCTCTTAAAATAAACATTGTGGTCAATAAAGTTATTCTTAAATTTTTCAAATGCGAAATATGCATTAATCTTGTAGTTCCATTCACAAGGATATTGCTTCAAACCATATAAGGAATTTTGAAACTTACATACTAGGCAAAGTATGATTGGGTGGTACCACAAGGAATGTCACACCTTCATTTTTCAAGACCCATCAAACTTTGGAAAAATGTAGGAAACACATAAATAAAGGTTTTTAGTAAATGCTTTTGTTGAATACATTAATAAGGTTATATAGATTTTGAAGCTTTAACAATGTAAAAAATATTTTGAATTTTGATGTTCCTATTCATTACATTCACACAAAGTTTTAAGAATGTCACAATTATTTTCCTTAAATTTTTTGGTAGGAACATTTCTCAAACAAATTTTGAGGTTTTTTCTTTGTGGATATAATTTTCCAAGGTATTTTAGATGGTATCCTACTTGATATTTTTATTGGGTAATTATTTGAATAGGTATAATTTAGTTATGAATTTCCAAAGTTTAATAACTTGATTCTTGAAGGGGCCACATCAATAAGGAATACAAATTTGTAATGATTTCCACCTTTTTATTTATTATAATGGAAACTTCAAGCCATATACTTTGGCATGCAATAATATGAACATGAGAAAAAAAATTATTATTATGAATTTTTAAAAAAAAGGACCTAGGAATATTATTTGGCCAATTTTTGTTCCTTGATTGTCCTTTGAAGTGGTTTGTAGTGGGTCCACCCAATCATACTTTCACCCTACCATATTCTCCTTACCCTTGACCACAAAGCTTTATGGATATTGCATATATAAATTTCCTTTGAAAAATCTCCATTCAAAGAGGTAGTTTTAGCATCCATTTGATGCACCTCGAGATCTTTAATGGTTGCAATTGCAAGCACAACTCAAATTGATTCCATTCGTGCAACAAGGGAAAGGTTTCATCAAAATCAATACCTTCAACTTGTGTGAATGCCTTGGCCACCAAATGAGCCTTGTGGCTTGCCATAGAGCCATCAACATTATATTCGATCTTGAAAATCCATTTGCAACTCACTGGTTTACGATTAGATGGAAGAGGAGTAAATATCCAAGTTTTATTATTTGGTAAAGATTGAAATTCAAAATCCATGGCCTATTTAATGTTGTGAATTTTCACCATTCAAAGCCTCCACAAAAAGAATGGCATTCATTAAGATCAATAGAAAAAACACATGAAGGATTGACATTTTTTTCAACCATTATTGGATTTTCTTGCACATGTTGAAAAATTCTTTCATCTTCCATTTCTAGTTATTGATTTTTAACCAACACAACCAAAAACATGCAAATGATTTATGAAAATTTTATATCCACACCAAACCTCTTTTAATGTCATGTTAAAAATTACCTTGGTAGGGATTCAATTTTGGATATTTGTTGTCGTTGCCATTGCTTTTGCCCAAAATCAATGATCCAATTCCATATGTTGTAGCATACATTGCACATTTTCACCAAATGTTTGATTCTTCTTTTTAGCTACACCAACATTATGTTTTAGCATGTATGGAGTGGTTGTTTGCTTCACAATGTCATTTTCCTCATATAATGCATTGAAATTCTTATAGTTATACTCCCCACTTCCATCACATATGATCACCTTATTTTCTTTCCAATCCAATTTTCTACAAAAAAATTGAAAACTTTAAGCTTGTTGAACACACCAAATTTAGTTTTCATGGTGTAAAAAAATTGTCTTCTTAAACAAATTATCAATGAAGGTTAGAAAATACTTTGCCCTTCAATGAGATGTTGTTGCCATTGGACCACATGGGTTTTTGTGCACAAACCCAAAAAATTCTTTTGCACAAGAACCCCCCATTCAAAGGAAATGGGGGTTATGATGCTAGTGGTGTTTACCATACACACATCCATCATAGAAACTCAAATCATAACCTTCAACAAGGTTATTTCTATCCATGGTTGTTAAAGCCTACATAAAGACATGTTTGAGTCTTTGTTGTCACAAGTCATTCCTCTTAGTCTTGGTTTTACATTCTATAACCAAGGATTGAACAATTCTAACCAACTTATATAACTTTCCTTTTTGAACAACTTCAACAATCATCTTATTTGAATCAAAATACTTCAGTCAACATTTGGTGGCTTCAAATTCCACCTTGAAGCCTTGCTATGTTAATTGAGTAATTGATAATATATTATTTGCCAACTTTGGAACATACAACATATCTCCATTTGGCAAGTTGAAGACAATATTGCTTTTCTTACATACATCAAGTGTACTATTGTCTCCAAGATATATTTTGTGATTCAAAGTAAATTCTTCAAAGGTTGAGAATACTTCCTTTTGAGAAGTAAAATATTGTGAAGTTTCAACATAAATAAACCATGCATCCTTACAAATTGCAAAAATAGATAAAAGACTCACAAGAAGTTCAATTTTGCTTGTTGTGGCTACTTATGAAAACCCTTTGAATTTGTTATTCCAATTTTGTTTCGTCTATTCTTCCAATCTTGTTTCTCTTGTGACATTCGCTTGCAAAATGGCCTTTGGTGCTGTAATTGTAGCAAACTCCTTTCTTCTTTTACTTTTCATTTTTGAACTTCCTCCAATTTACAACCCTTTTGAACTTTCCATAAACACCCTTAATAGTTATTGTTTCATGTCTTGTACCATGGTTAAATTACACTTGTCAATTACATCACAATTGTTCTTGCAACAATTGTCCACATGTTAAGTGAAAACACAAGAATATGGAAAGACAGTGGTAAACTCCCTAAAAGTGTGAATGCCAAATCTTCATAAAAAACTTACTGAGTTAATCAATTTACAATCATTTGAAGCTTGTTAATACGAGTTTGCACTCTATTTTATCCATTTTAAGATTGCAAAGCTCTTGATGTAGTTGCAATATGTTGCCAACATGTTTTCTATCAAATGTTGCACAAAGATTGTCCCATGCATTTTTTACAATTTTTGCACATGTTATATGATGCAATAGAGAATTAACAACATTCAAAAGATTTATTCCACAAGTCAATTTGTCCTTCTTCATGAACAAACAATGTTCAATATTACCTCATTCAAGAACAGTCTCTCCAAATTCAACTTCTAGTAGCAATAATTCTCCTAAAGTGATTTCCCACAAATCCTTCTCATGTAGGAGAAATTCCATCTTCATCTTCCATGTATGAAAATTATTGCCATTCAACTACTCAATACTTTGAGAAATGGATGCCATGATCATGAGTAGAATAATGTCAAAAAACAAAACACCTAGAGCTTTGAAACTTTCAACAAAATGCTTTCATAAAAAACACACCTAATGTTTCAAAGCTTTCAAGAACTTGAAAAAGCAACCTCAATCTCTCCTTCCCTCAAAAGCGACCATGCTTTGCTACCATGTTGGAAATTGACAACAAATTGAGAAAATATAGATGACAAAAACACTAATTTACAATAAGCTTTCCACCCAACCTTAGGATCACATAATTGTTGCTACAAACTTGTGATCCACCCCCAAGCTTTACCCTACTCTTGAATAGGAGATGAACATCCCAATGCAAATGTTACCTACTTTAGAAGTGCATGCACATGTACAAGGATATCATCTCCTGCATGAACCATTTCACACTAAACTTAACTAAAGATATTTAAATACACTTACCTAACATATTTCATAGTCTCAAAAGTATGTGCATGTAACAAAAATATCTCAAATAATTATAACTTGGTAAAAATAACTTAAGTAATTTGACACAAAGTTGATATCCAACATTCAGAATGTTTTTAGCTTCTTTGTGGTTCAATAGACTAAGTGAACTTGTTCATAAAAAATTAACTCTATGGAAATAACAAGATACATGTTTTTTTTTTCTTGGGAAATTTTTGTCAAATGGCCAAAAAAATTCAAATAAGGTGTAAAATGAATTTGGGATGTTGCTTGTTTTGATTTGGTTTTGGATGCTGATGATTTTCTAGGTGGTGTATTTGGTCCTGTTTAGGAATTTGTTGTTTTCCTTTGTTGGCAGTAGTAATTTTTTGGGGGGACAATTTTTGTCATTTTCTTGGCAAAAAAAATTGGGAAAATTTTGGAAAAATGTGTGTTCAAAGTGTAAATTCAATTAATTATTGCTAATTATTTGGAAAAATTGTCCAAATTTTTATATCACAATCTTAATTGGTCATGTTGTAGTACTATACACACAGAGATTTAGAAGTGGCTTATACAAATAAATATTGGTGAATGGAGGAGAGGAGGGGTGCATTCCAGAGGATCGTGCAAGAAGCTAAGCTTTGGTTTTTCTTTTGATCAGTATATGTTGCTAGTAAGAGCAATTGGTTGAAAAGGGTAGTTCAGAAACCAATGCTCTAAAGATTGTTTTGCTTTCTTGTAGGAGTGTTGCTTTGACAAAGTAGGTTGTTTCACTCAGGGAGATGATTGTAGGCATTGAGTGTTCTTTGTAGTTGTGCTATGCAAAACTCTATATGCTTGCAGTGTATTCTAAAACTGATTTAGCATAAGCCATGATCTAGTGAGGTATGGGAAGCGAGGAAATCAAGGGAGTGGGTGCATTATGTTGAGAGTGAATGGTATTGTGAATGATGGTGTTGAATTGGTCATGTGTTGGTTCTGATTATATTTTAGTCTAAAATTGTGAGCAATTCATGAGAATGGGTGTAAGTCTGTCTGTTTTTTTAAATTTAAAATTATTTATTTATGAAGGATTTTTGGTAGTACAATGCATAAAATAAGCACATGAAGGGCCATGTGGATTTATGTGATGGTCATGTGGGAATGCTGGGTAGATAAAGGATCCAACAGTAAGTGCATTATGACAGTGGAATGTGTGTGTGTATAACTGGGTCAGCAAGAAACTTGAGAAATTGGGGTACTTGAGGTTAGTTGAGGATATTTGCAATCTTGGGTTGAGGTTTATCTGGAAATCAAGCAGTCCATATGGGGTTTAGTGATGAACATTCAAATTTGCAGCTGTTAACCATGTTGGGAAATGAACATTTGGGTGGTGTGTCCAGTATGAAGATGGTTGTTATGGTGGTGTATTCAACTCTGTAAGCAAAGTTACTTGTTGAAGTTAGAATCAATACCGCTTGTGTTTTCATGTTATTAACAACGGCAATCCTGGGAATTTGAAGGGTTGAGGGTTATTGCATTGTTGCTGTTTGGGTGGATGTAAGAGTGGCATTCCTGCAAAGAAAGGGAACTGGGCAGAGTGAAGGACCATCTGTTGACTACAAGATAGTTCTGATCCAAAGACCATGAATCTTTGAAAGTTCCCTTGGCGCTGTAAGATTTCAGTATTTATGTTGCAGGACTCATTTGAATATGTATCCTTTTGGTGTTCATGAGGAGTATACATACATCTGCTGTTCATCAGGTTGCTGAATTTTTCAGGTTGCCTCTTTTTTTCAAGGTTACAGTGGGATGGTGAAAGTGTGTTTCTTCTAAATCAACAGATTGTTGGAGACAACAAGACAAGAAATCTTGTTTTCTGGTCCCTTGTTGGTTTTTAACTATTGTTGAAACTTGCCAGCCTGTTTGTCCAAGATTGAAGAAAGGAGACTTCAGATCTCAGATTAGGTAGAAGAATAGGTACAGATTTTTCCCTCTCCATCTGAAAGAAGGGCTAGTATACCTTTGGATCAGTGTTAGGCTGTTATTAGAAACAGGAACAGACCCCCAACAGTTATGAGAGAGATTCTTAGAATTCATAGCCACATTGTAAAAAAAATCAAAGACATGGTTGTCAAAAGTTTGAAATAATCAAATGGAAAACTGCCCATTCTTTACAGAGGTTTTCATGAAAACCACAGGTTCTTTAAGGGTTTTGAAATAACCAGGACCGACGGTGCTTTGATTCTGATTTTTTTTTCAAAGAACTGGAACTGGTGGTTCTCTAATTCTGAAATATTTTTAAAACTGGAACCAGTAGCTTTTTGAAAACTCAAATACCTGCACAGCATGGTTTGGTTCAGACCATACCTTCTCACCAAATTGCCTCCTCCTGGATGAGAATGGTGTCTCCAGCTATTCTCCCTAACACTACAGCAGCACTAGTTGTCTGTCTCGAGGTCAAAGAAACCCACATCTTCATGTCCCAAAATTGCTCTCAAATTGTACAAAACTCCTGATGTGCACCTGCACTTGTCATTCTCCAGCAACCATCATCCAGCATGTCACCTGTACCAAATTTTCTTTTGAAGATATGAGATTCTGAGTTCTTCAATTGTTGTTGATCCTGACCTGCTCAAAGAACAAGACCTGCCAGAAGAAGATATATTTGAACTTCTGCTGCTCAAACACAAACACAGCCAGCAATGATTTGTAGTAACTTATCCCTTTATAGATTTAGGGTTGATCCATTTCTGAACAAGTATCTCAACTTCAGAGTGGCATAACACACCCTTGACTCCTCGATGAACAGGATCAGTCTAGATGGGTTATGATTTTAATAGGATGAATAGCCAGCAAAGAAACCGAGGAGGAGATGAAGAAAGTTAGTGTCTTCTTCTATGTAGGCAAAACAGTCCATTTTGCACAAGCACCCCAGACCCACTATGTCGATTCCACAAAAACCTGCATCAAACCCATCATGCAGCTTACAAAGATGAGCCTTCATACATGTCATCATGAACTGCAAATACAACTTAGACTGTTTTGTTCCTGATTATTTTCACACACAATTGTTCTGCGAAGCCAAATGTTTGAAAGATTGGTAGATGCTGAATAAACCTGAGAGATGCAGCCATGCAGGGCAAAACCCTCAAAAAAATAATGAGAAATTAGAAGGGTTTCACTAGTAGAATGAAACAAATTATAATCTAATCGCATATGTGTAGGGTAAGGCCCTCAGTTGCAGGCATTACCAGAAGTGGGTCAACACTCGGTTATGAAGTATTATTATATGGGTCTCACCACTACCTACAATGAAACAATCTATATAATTGCAAATGTATAGGGTAAGACCCTTGATCAAGTGAATTACCAGAAGAAGCCCTAAGGGGCTTTTTCATCACACCTTGTTTCACTTGCATCCTTCGTTTGCATGAGTGGAAACCTTGAATATGACTCAATTCATTCATTCATTCATTTTTCCGGAGTCTTCTACCCAAAGTAATTGGTTGATTTGATTGAACAGAAGAACAAAATTGAACCAGGGTTTGGAGGATTGTGACTGGAGCTTGTTGGGTCTCTCAAGATTCCACCTCCAATCAAAGAACTTTGAAAAAGTAATTTGTGATGAAAAAAGGCACTCAATTCTCGGACTGGTTTGAATTGATTGAGACCAAAAGCTAACTTAGGAAAAAGATTTAGAAGAATTTGAAAGCTCATTTGAACATGAGACATGTTTTGTTATAATATTTTATAATGCGATATAATATATATTCATTGTATGTGATTAGAATTAATGTCTAGGTGAACTGAAAAATAATAATGTTACTAATATGAGAAGAATAAGAAGACCTAAGAACTGTCGATAGCCTAATACAATTTAAGAATCTGATACCCTTTCAAAGGCATTGCTATCTTATATATTAAAGCAAACATGGTGTCTATTTGTGTGTCTTTTACTTATCTTTGACTTATTTCTTTTTCTCTGATGTTAATTTTGCTTTTGTTATTTCTCTGGCGTAATCCCATTGGCTCTCGTTCCCTGTG
>Ga0209611_10000542_pt1 | contig 57406 bp, 41 predicted proteins | sample S1TSphgellanicum_3_FD_187693 | JGI IMG/M metagenome (GOLD analysis project Ga0209611, IMG submission 187693) | Host-associated microbial communities from peat moss isolated from Minnesota, USA - S1T2_Fc - Sphagnum magellanicum MG (SPAdes) (version 2) | ecosystem: Host-associated > Plants > Peat...
TTAAAAAGGAAAATAACTAGAAGGTAGACATATGTACCTAATAAGCATATTGCAAGCTTCTAAATGATCAAACATAATTAGTGCACAAATAAATAACTAATAACTTTTTTCTAGAACTTTTGCGTTAAAGTTGCTAATTATTTAATGTGAATAATTGGATAGTGGCTACAAACAAATTTGGAGGATTTTTTTTTCATTTTTCCAAAAATTCCCCAAAATGGAAAACAAATTCCCAAAGTCTTGAAACCATAAAATTAAATAAAAAATTGATGCCAAAAATATAATTAAAACATTCAAATTGGGACTTTTGCTCAAAGATTTATTTAAATGAAAATTTTCTTTGAATTTTTTGACATTAAAGAATGAAATACATTCTTATTAATGATATCCATAGAATTTCAAAAGAAATCCGCATGCCACAAAATGGCATTGTTTTTCATGTTTCCATGTGATGGATAGTGAAAAATATAAATTTGATATTTCTTAATTTATCAAAATCATACAACTTGGAGTTTTTTTAAGAATTATTAAATCACATTTAATGAATTGAAAGGAACATTAAAAAGAACATTAAAATTTACTACTCACAATAAATTTTGATAAATATCATGAAATCAAAAAGTATATGTGTACAAATTAATAATTATGAGATTTAATTAATATTAGTTATAAAATTTAATTAAATTTTAAAAATATGTTTCATAGATAACATATTTTATTTCAAAATATTTTATATAATTGCAAATAGATATAACACAACATTTGTACATTTTTAATTAATTTTTTATATTTTTGAAAGGTGGGGAAATTATACACACACACACACAAAAAACCATGTTGATTTTAAATATGTTTATTTACAAGTTATTTATGAAAAAAAGGAAAAAGAATCTTCAAAATATCATTGTTGTTCAAGTGTATGAAATAGTGAAGATTCAAATGTACTTTTAGTCAAATTACTTGATATTTTAGTTTAAATGTTTTTATAGATGTATAGATCTGGAAAAAATATTAAGAATGAAAATTTATTATTTAAAGTATGAAAAAGATAATAATGGTCAAAGTTGGGTACTTTGTATGGGACAAAAGATGATATGAAATGATGTAAATTTATTGCATATTTTTTGTCAATAATTTGAATTTTGTAAATTATATAACTAGATGAAAAAATATTAATCTACACACAATACATGCATGAAATATATTCAAAATAAAAATATTACTTGTGATGAGCTAATAAAAAAAGGTTTGTCACCAAAAAATAAATAGGATCCCACTTACTTACCTACTTAAACCTACCTACCTACCTATGCCTACCTACCTAGGCCACCTATATCTAGGCCTGATTTAGTGGCCTAACTTTAGGTGCAACCTAGGATAGAACATAATGTAGGCTCCTAAGGTAGGCCTAGGTTGCCTAAGCTTATTTTAGACACCTAGGGTTAGGCCTAGTTGCTTGGGCTTTAGGTTTTAGGTTGTTAGACTTAGCCTCTAGGCTTAGGTACTTAAACCTAGGTACGTAGTTTTAGACGTAGTTTAAGTTTAACTTAGGTCATTTAGGTTCTAGCCATGTGGCATAACCTTTAAATGGCTAATGTTTAAATGTAATGTCACTTAGTTTAGGTGGCCAATGTTTAAACGCCACGTGGCCTAGCTTGAATGGTCAATGTCTATATGCCACATGGCATTTGAAATCAAAAATATGTTTGACCAATCAATCAGGGTTTAACCAATCACCCTAATGACCATTGTAAGAAACCACCCATAGGACCATTAATTATACACATGTTGCCCAAGCACCCCAAAAAACCCCCCCCAAAAAAACCAAACTACCCAATCACTTATTTAGTGGTTTCATTATCCCACTAGGGACTAACCACTATCCTAAACCATTAAGCCTACTAGAAACCCACTATAGTGGTACCATTGCAAATTGAGTGGTTTGCGTAATGGGTCTAACCACGTGTTTTTAATAATGATTAGTAAATCATTGCATCAAATGGTGGTTTCTAATGGGTGGATGGTATGGACATGTTCTTGTACCATGGAAACATGAAGGTTTGAAAATGTTGTGATTTTAAATGTGGTTTGAAAAGATGTAAAATATAATCTTCAACCATGTTATATAATGCTACATCTTATTGATCAATGAGGATGTACATTAAGCTTCTTGTATGAATTTATGTTATGAATTGGAAAACCTTTGTACTCTAGATGGTGAGAGGATACATCCTAACAAGTTAACATATGTGGACCAAGGTTTGCTTGAATCTATAGAAAATATCGTCCCATACAATTTTATGTGCAATATTTGGATAAAATGTTATGTAAGGCAATGTTAAATTTGTGATAATGAAAATTTAGAATTAGAATCTTGAAGTGTGGAGCAAGCACATCACAAAAATGTTGAAATATTTTCATGCATATGAATATAACTAATATTTTGGTAGTATTGTATGAACACCAAATTCTTATTTTATAAAAGGAAACACCTTTTGATGTATATAATTATTATAACACAACCATTTGCATATGAAACAATTATTATAATTTGATATGTATAGGTATATGAGATGCATAATTTTTAGTACCTTATTGGCCCATTGACACATATTGATGATGACCCCTAAGATGTTAAAAATGTGTTGAAAATTCACATTTTTGACATGTTAGCATTAAAATACTTTTGATTTTTGTGTGAATTGTATGCTATCGCCTCTTAATGTATTTAGTGCAACGTAATATAATGTTATATGTATTTTTTTGTTTGAAATTAATCATCTTAAAATTGTAGTCATATGATTTACAAATGGATCCCAAATTGTTTAAATATTCAAAAGACATGACTTGTTTTTCATCAAATACCAAAAAATTTATATATTTGAACCCAAGTTGAGTAATATAGAATGCCACATGTTGTATGATTTGGATGTTTGAAAATCTTGACACAGAACAAATTGTGCAATCCATATGATTAAGTTGAAAATATTGTTTAGCTAAATTTTTCCCATGAAATGTTTTGATTTCAAGTTTGCAGTTTTGGATGTTTAAGAGTTAACTTGAACATATGTATGTTGCATTCAATTTTAATTTATTTTAAGTTAGCCTAAATATAATAAGAGATGTGGGATTTTCAATGTGGGATGATTGTAAATAAGGGGTGTGGCTTAATTTTGTCATTACAACAAAAGGAGCGGGAAAAACATGGGTTATATGAGTCTACTTTAGTTTTAAACATGAATTTTTTTTTCTAATGTGCCTACTAGCAAGAAGAATCCTATAAATGAGCACATGCAATTAGAAGGCCTTATCTTTTTTTTCTTTGAGGGGTTGGGGTTGGGGGTTGAATTATACATAAAGATGTGCAAGTTTCCATTAGCCTAGGTCAAGAAATCCTGTTCCAACAAGGTTCCCGGTTTCTTTCCCAATGTGTTCCCCAAGTTCTCATGTGTCCCTCAATTTGTCCCAATGGCGCCACACTTTGTCCCTTATCTTTTGCCTAAATTTTAGAACCCTTGGCAAGCTACTATAGTAGAATAGTAGGTTTAGCACAATTTTGGCTTATAACAAATACATTTTGAAGATTGTTTTTTTGTAAAATAGAATATTCCTGAACCTTCCCCAAAAAAATTTCCTTTTTCCTTCACAATAGTAATAATTGTGAATAATCGGTTGTATGAGAAAAATACTTTTTGATAGTCTTGGTAATTTTAAATTAATTTAGTTCTTGCCAAAGCTGCTATAGTATATACACCTACAATAGTGGGTGTCAAACCTGTGGATATGTTTTTGAAATCATGGTTTATTATGATCAATGCTAATTTGAAAGGAACCAATGAAAGGAGGTCATCCTCCATTTAACTTTGATGCCATTTCTACACATCAACCACTTTATGTTCTAGCTTATGTCAAAAAGGTGTAATGTGAGGTAAAATGTAAGGAGACACTCCAAGAGAAAAGTGCTAATTATACAAACGACCTCTCCAAAGTTGTTTTTGAAATAAGCACTAATCTCATAAGCAAATGTTCTAGACCAACCACGTGTACACATGGCAATCAGTGTTGATTTCCACTTATGTCATTAGCACTAATCTTTGTTGAGATAAGCTCGTGTTTGAAACCCGCTAATGTATGGTTAGACCATCGTTGTTTAAAAAAGTTTCACTTTGCAGCCTAGTGGCATCATCCATAAGAAGATTTAGCCAAATCTTACTATAAACCAGATGTGAAGTACGAATCAATAATCTTGTAATATATTTTTGGCTACACATTGAGAATTTAAACATAAACATCTGGCATTTGTTTTTCTTACTTATGGTGATTTGAAAACCACCAAAATCTTCAAACCAAAGTTTCATTTGCAATTTCACATTTAGGCGAATTCTCACCAACAGAAGAAAGGCTAGGTTAGATTTGAGGTTTTAAAAGGTTCAAAGACTGCAAGCTTATATTTTGGGTAAGTTATTTTCTGGTGATGGGCCAGCAAAAGAGGCTCAACACCCCAAAAAAGAAAGAAGAAAATACAATTTGACCACACCCCCACAACCAGGGATTTTTCCCACAATTACGTGAGGTCAAAAAAGTGGCAATAGATGTGAAAGAAACACCAAAGTTAGTCAAAATTGCACTGAAAAATCAAAAACCTCAAAAAAATTTCAAAAACCATTGTCACCACACTGCCCAAAAAAAGAAACACGGCCCACAACTTATCAATATTGTGCTGACAATAGGTACCATAAATAGGCTTCCAATTGTTAGATAAACTCCATTGGTTCTACCAAATAGTCAAAAGCCACCATAACATTCAGAAGACAAAATTAGGATAGATTGCATTGGGAACATAAACACAAGACTAAAAAATGAAACATGTCACAAACAAGTGAAATGTGAAATAGAAGGGAGAGCCATTTTGTGATGTTCAACCCAGTAAATTCAGCAAACAGTATCCCAAATCATTTACTCAACAAACTTGAAGATGCATCAACTTCTCATCTTGAAAACAAAATTGAGGCTCCTACTCAGACCAACAGTCTACTATGGTAAAGGTTTAACAAATTGATGTGCTGCACAAATCACGGCCAAAGCCTTATTGAACTTTCTTGTTGATTCTAGCTCCACCGAGGGCAAATCGATTTGCTGCAAGAATCGCACTTGTAGACACCCTGAACTTCGATTGTAGCTCTTCAACTGTGGGCAACTGACATAATGTCCTTGATTGTAGCCCTTCAACCAAATGTTGCTTACAAAGCCATGCAAATTCTACTGCTCGACCTTGATCATCCATGTACGTCACCCCTTCCAAATTGAAGGCCCTGCGAATCTCTTTATCCCTCAAGAAGTTCACCAACCATGGCTCTCCAACCAAGTTTTCATCAAATTTCACATCAGTCAAACCCTGCATAGCTCCCATGAAATCAGTATTCGCCTCAATAGGGACAACCATGTTGCCAACCTTCAAGGTTACATATGCTGGTCTTGCTTTGATGGCCAAAAAGACCCATTTTTGTCCTTGCACCATTAAAGATTGGATTATCTCCCTCTCTTGATCTTCAATGATCACCTCACAGCCTTCTTGCCCAACCACTACATGAGAACCTGTCTTACACTCACAAAGTACATGGAGTTTGACAACTTGCATTGTTGGCATTAACTTTGTAACCAAGGTTTGTGTTTCACCTATCGTGGTGAAATAGTAAAATCGTGGCACTCTTCGCTGAAACAAGTTTTGCCCGCTGGTCTTGAGCAAAAGGTTTGGAGAAGCTACGCTTGATTCCACATCTAAAGGATTGTCACCCACTTGTTTCCTTCTAACACTACCTGCAACCAATCCAACCCCACTGAGCTTGTTGCTAGAATACCCAGAACTGGTTGGCTGCCCAAGACTCATGTAACAAGAGACTCCAGTATTGATCACACATGAACCTAGCATTCCAGCTACTGCTCCATTCACACCATCCAATGTGCTTGGCCCTAAAAACACACCCTGGTTATTTAATTGGACACAATCTGCAGCAAGTGAACCAAGGGGTTTAAAATCTTGACTGTATGCTGAACTTGTTGGGATCTGCAGGGGTTTCAGGGCTTGAAGGGTCATTTATTCTCAGACCAAGCTCAAATTGCCTAAATGGATAAGCATTTTCTGCTGAAGCAAGCCATACAAAGCATGAAAGCAGAGGAGAAAGGCAAAGAAAATCAAGGACATGATGACGAGAACAACAAGATCAAAGACTTGGCTTAAAAAGGTAATGCAAACACAACACATGAAGTGTGAAACATATTGACTGTCTCATGCTAGAAAGTGAATACGAAAGACAAACCACAAACCAAAGAAAGGAGAAAATCGAACATGTATCCATAGAAGAAGTATTGATCTTAAAAAGTAATGACAACATCTCCATATGATTTTGCTTAACCTCAGCACAAAAGTTTTGAGGTTGGACCACACAGTCCAAAGAAAACACAGAAATTATTGTAGAGCTGTCTATTTGACAGTAGCAATCTGATCTTTACGGCAACTTGTACTGTAGTGACCAACAACCACAACCTCCAACATTATCAGCTCCTAGCAAGGGTGGTCGTAATGCCATCAGACAGTAACCAATATATTGGATTTCAATCACAAGATAGGTAATAATTACAGGAGGATTCACTTATGTTGCTGGATGTTCAAAAGAACATAACTTAAAAACACCGTAACATTTGGAGAAAACGAAGGAAACCAAGAGAAAAAGAAAAACCCACAAAGAAGGAAACAAGGAAAGAGGAAGAGAAGAGATAAACCACACTGAAAGCTATAAGGGCATGTTCTCTTTGAGGATTAAGAATCATGAAGCCTTTGAAAGAATTAGCACCATCCTAGAGTCCTCAATGAAGTGACGTTCATGTGATGTTTTGGACTCATTTTGTCACCACTGTTGGGAACACTTTTATGTTCAAGTTTGTCGAGAGACATATTGGAGGATGAGAACAGGGGTTCCAAAAATGTGTTGGGATGGACGGATGAATTGATCTATCAAAGTAAAAACAGAAATGGGAAGGGCATCTCACTGAGTAATCACAAGGAGACCACATGTCTAAGGTACTCCTTAACTAACTTTTGTGAAAATGCAGTAACCTGACAGGCAGAGATAAGAGGTAGGTACAATCTAAAAACAAAACAGCATACTCATGATTGTGGGTACATCCATGGCATTTCAGTGCAGGTAACATTAACCACTAATACTGAATTAATGTGATTGTAGAATGTGTGCAGTGGTGAAATACCATACCTGCAAGAAGTAGTCCTTTGATATACCTTAGCTCTTGGCAAACATTCTGGAAGTTGGGTCGCATGAGGGGGTTCCCATCCCAACATTGTTTGATAAGAGTGGACAAGCGTTTTGGGCAGTCTGTTGGTGGCTGTGGTCTCTGGCCCGTTCGCACCCTAGCTTTGAACTCCCACACAGAAGGGTTCACCATTTCTTCAAATGGAAAGGGAGTAGGCTCCCCAATCAGCACTGCATGGCAAATGAGTCCAAAACTGTAAACATCTGTTTTCATGGGGTGGAATCTCTCGGGCTTCTCATCAGCACTTTCCAGTTCATATGCCTCCGGTGCCATGTACATTAATGTGCCAATGGGTAATGTCTGATTTGCATATGCAGTACTCTCCATTTTTGCTTTTGTCGTGCCAAAATCACAGACTTTGGCTATCCACAAGGGCTCTCCCACTGGAGCTGACGTTGAACTTTCAAAGCCACCACCATCACACTTCATGAGAATGTTATCTGGTTTGAGATCACGATGCACCAGGCCCATGCCATGAAGAAAGTTTATCCCTTCTGCTAGTTGAAGCATTATGTCAACACGTCTGATAAGGGAAAGCTGGTTATTTTCCAACAGTTTGGAGAGCGACTTATCCATACGCTCCATGACGTATGAGCAGCTCTTCTCCTCTTCAACACAACAAACAAGGTGCATGTTGTGAGGGTGGTGCACACCTGAAAGAACTGCAATTTCTTGCTTCAAAAGCCCATGAGATCCATATTTGGAGTTCTTAATCACATATGGCTCTCCACACCAATCTGCTTCATGTACGGTCCCATATGAACCTTCACCTAGCAGACTACCTGTCTTGATGTCTTGCTTGTTCACTAATAGAGACGGCCATTCACTCAAGTTGAATTTTTCAGGCAGATCTTCAAAGAGGTTCTTCTTTCCTGTTGCTCGTAAGTGAGCTTGGAACTCCAACTTCTTAAGCAGTTGTGTTGCAAGATATTGCATGCTTGTGTGGTCTACATTACAACTTTGGCCACAGCAGGCATGGTCCCCCTTCAAGTCCCTTAGAAGCCCCTTGAGATCCTCCTGATCCTTCTTCGCGGCTGTCAACAAAGCGTTGACCTCTTCTTGTGTTTCACCCAGAAACCTGTCACAAAGAAGTAGTAAAAGAGCCTGGCTGTCTTGTCCCACCTGCTTGAGGAGGATGCTACATAACCACTGTAGGTCATACAGAATTTCACCAAAAGTTTCCTTCAAGTCTCCACCTTGCCTGAGAGCTGATTCAATCCATTTCTCACCACAAAAACAATCTTTGACGACTGTCTTCTGAGCTTTCAGTAGCACATGGACAAGTTCCTGTACTACTGGTACCACATCTAGAGATTGTGAACCAATAATTTCTAGCTTATCCTGGACTATTAGCAGTTCCTCCTCAACCTTTAATATCGTCTGGGAGAGAAGCATACACTGTTCCCTGTTGATGACAAAAGGAGCCTTGTTGCTTGCCAAAATATGGGAGTGTAAGCCTTTGCAAATATCCAGTGCATGCAAGAGGTCAGCCGCCATTGATGGATTTTCAAGAAACCACACCAGGTGCAATGGAAATTATAAGCTTAGGAACCAGATCCACTTTCACATGTGCATGAGCATTTTCTTCTTGATGATCTGATAACCCAGAAAGTACTAGAAACCAATCTACAGTAGCATCCTATTGCTAATCCATTGGTTGTTGCAAGAAAGCTTAGTCGATGCTACTCTTCCTCTCTGGATGCATCTCCTACAGCATGGTCACACCCTTTGGATCTTGGAGGCATCGGTATCCTCAACAGTCCTTTGCTGGAGATCTAACCATGTGTTTGTTGGCAACCAGGCTTCGAAGTGGGTGCACATTCACTCCTGTACACATAAAACTTGAGTTGATTAGCACCTCTATATGTCAGAGGTGTTCCTGCACTGGGTAAACACATCAGTAATCTCAGACTAATTCTTGTGCTTCTCTTGATTTTAAGTCTAATACTTGCCAAGTTAGCAATTTATTCATCTAAAGCCCTTGTAGACATTTCCTAGAGTATTTGGAAGGCAGCTCATACCCATGAATATCCCTCTTTGAAAAGAGGATGGATTGTATGCCTACTCCTTAAGAGGGGGAGGGAAATTATGCCAACCTATAGTACATAAATATCCTCCCACTCTTAAGGGGTAGGCGTAAGAAGACTGTGACCCTCTTTGCAGATCCAAGCATATCTGCTTGCACATTTTCAAGCTTAAGACCTAAATCTCCACTGATGAGCTACAACCATACAACCCACATGGCAATTCAGGTATTGACAGACCAAGTAGGTTGTAAATTGCAATCTAGATTACAACATCTTTCAATAGCTCCATTAATAAGAGTCCTTAAGCTCTTCTAGTGCATTTGGAAAAAAATTATGGAACACATAATAAAGAGATGTCCAAGGTAAAGCTTTTTAAAATACTTGACACCAGTCACAACTGCAAGATCCTGCAAGTTGGCCTTTCTATTCTCACCAAAATTGGGTGCCTTGATGGCACACACCTAAATCACAATCAAAGCTATAAAGATGAAAAAACATAGATTGTTTTTTTTAAGAAAAATGTCGAGCACAATTGGCAATTCTGAAATTATAATCATTCCTGATTATTTTGCAAGCAAATCCAAAACCCTACAGAGCAATAACCATAGTATAAAACTTTGAAAATCTAGACCCTTAATAATGGGTGTCATTGACCCTTGCAGAAGTTAAGTCCTCACCAAAGTTACAACAATGAACTTTCTTGCTCTAAACATACCTGAACACCACCACAAAGTTTGTTTACTATTAGCTTTGCCAGTGCTTCGCTCTCCATATCTTTTGCAGCAATGAATAATGGCCTTTGATCTTGTCAAAATACAACAAAAGGCTAATTACAGATTGCAAATTTTGGGAAATCGAAATGAAAGTTACAATATAATTAAAATTTCTTCGACACTTATGGTTTGAGTTTAACATGAAAAGGAAACCTAAGAGATCACCTAAGAATTAAGGTTTATAAGTATTTCAAATCTGACAACATAACAGTAACCTATAAAGATAATGTCAAAAACATTAACCAACATACTTGTAAGTTTCTGTCACAAGAGCAGCAATAAGGGGAAAACTTTGACCATGGGGTACTAGCTAGCTTGATAGATTAAAAAGAATAGAAAGAAAAGAACAAAAAGAACTTCAAGAAGGAATAGTAACAAAAAAAGGAAAAAAAAGGGAAAAGAAAAAAAGAAGGGGCAAAGATCAACAAAAATTGAAAGACCCAATAAGGAAAGGAGGAAGAAAAACAGAGAGAAACGAAAGAATGAAAACAATTGCAATAATAAGTTACTTTAACAAAGATTTTAAAAAGAACATGGAATGGATGATGATGATTCACCCATACAACTAATTCCAAAAGTAGGAGGATGTTGATTATGTTCAAAACTTTCTTTCCATGAACAAGAATCCTCACATTCTTTAGTTCATAAATCATATATTGATAGAAAAATAGTGAATCACACACTGTTGGTAACCAAAAAAATATAGGATTGGTAAAAAATTTAAGGTTTCAAGAACTATTAGATTTTCAAATTCTTGAATCATATGTTGAGAGAAAAAGAATAAATCATGCACAATTGACAACCAAAATAACAATGGATCAGTACACAATTTAGGGTTTCAAGAATCATTAGATTTTTAAATTCTTGAATCATATGTTGACAAAAAAAAAGTAAATCATGCATGGTTGGCAACCAAAATAACACTAAATAGGTAAAGTTTTAAGGTTTGAAAGTCCCCGATGCTCATTTGTATTCACCACTTTTTGTGTCTTAGCATTGGTGACAAAAATATGGGGATATGTAACCTCTATCAAGCTTCGTGCCTTCCACCACCTCAAGTTCATTAAACATAGTCTTCTTTCCTGCATGCAAAAATAACCTATCGTGACCTTAGCCTTGAGCTCGTAACTAAAGCAAAGACTTGCAAAGCTGAAGGCCGAGAATGAAGCTTAGGAGTCACATTTCATGCTCTCGGGAGTGTAGGAAGGTGTGGACATTTTCCAATAGCAAAATACTTACTTGGGCTATCTCTTTAGATGAGCCTATCATTATTGGTATGCCCTTCAAATGGTTAAGCACTTAATCTACAACAAGGTTGATACCTCGTCATAGATCCATGGCATTCATTCTAGTTATCATTGACTTGTAGCTTTCGAAAAAAATGGCTCATGTAAACACTATTGCTATTGTTGTACCTACATGAAGACTAAACAAGGAAAGGCTATCTAAAATAATCCTAACGAGGTTTGAGGATTTTCACAATTTTTTCATCATACATAATGCATGTCAAGCTGATTTTTTGCATAGCATGATGTGATGTTCTATAGTTGGGAGTTTCTCACAACTAAGAGACAAATACCATGATGATTTACCAAAGATGTAAACATGGAATCTACACTCATGATCAATAGCAAGAGTTACCATCTCCAGCCACATCATTTGTGGCATTCACAAATTGCTTCACAAGACTTGCCCCCAAGTTTTTAAGCTTGTCTTTGAACTCTATGCTCTTGGCAACCATGACACCATCCTTTGTGACCTTTGGACTTCCATAGTTTTGTTCAATCACAAAATTTCATCTTTGGAATAATACCACAAGAAGAAAAGTGAACAAACTGAAATACTTGACTGAAACCATACACACATTCGTTGAGATTATCTTTCTTTGTTTGTCTCTCTTTCAATTATACATTTTCTGAGTGCCCACAAATCAACAAAATGCCTTGAAAACAGAAAAAACAAACATAATAGTTGCAAAACATATTGTTATGTACCTTGGGTCCCATTGTAACTTGGACAACATTTGCAAGTTGCTCCACACCTTATAGCATAAAAACACATGCCTCTACACTAAACCTAATGTCCTTGGGAGCATATATGCACATTCATAACACCTAGCTGATTTGCTGCAATTTCACTATAACACTTGGCAATAAGGCCTGACAAACCCTTGATATTTTAAATACACTTCTATCTATATAGGTAATGAAATTTCCCTTCATGAATTCTAATTACAATAAAACACATCACTTAGAAGATTAGTAGTCTTTTATCAAAGACAAAAAATTCATCCCTCCTTTTCCATTTCTACATATGTAAATTATCACACAAAGAAGCAACAAAAATTGAACAATTTCGAAACCAAATGAGCAAGGATGATGTGTGAGAGAGATGGATGGAATAGTGACAAACATACTTGCACTTGAATAGATTGCATTTTGTCATTGATAAAACAATTGACACACACAAGCCAAGAAAATAGTCTTTCTAGTCTTGTACCCTAGAAAGCATGGCTTGTTTTGTGGTGGACACAATTTCTTCCTTCTTTGTACCCTAGAAAGCATGACTTATTTTGTGGTGGACACAACTTCTTCCCTCTTTGTCAAGGGCTTTTTGTAATTGCTTGCTATTACTCTCAAAGGCCTTTTCCTTGGCGATTAGATCTAGGAATTGTTGTTGCAACTCTAATCAAGATCTACAAAATACTTTTTAAAGTCTTTCCACTCCATGGTAACATTCATTATCTCTCTTCTTTGGACTTCCAAATTGACAAATACCTTTTCTAGGCGGTCTTTTCATTCAGAGCCAACCTCTAACGCTTGCGCTATGGGATCTTCTTCTATTGCCATTCTTGACTGCCACCCTAAAACAAAACCTCTTTCTCCAATACACCACAAAACCCTAGCAAGAGAGGGATTAGCAATATGGAATTGATCAAACAATGTGCCTTTTGTATCTAAAAAAATTAAGGTGCACAAATATACATGGCTTGAAGCCATAGACTTTGGATAAATCCAGAGAACATAAATTTGCTCTTGATCAAAATTCAAAAGAAAGCATTTTGAATATACCAAAATCTTTAAAATGTCATGTGATATGTGTCTTTTAAGGATTTCAAAGTACATACATGTCAAATGCATATTTAAGAATCTTACAATACAATGTACATAAAAGAGCAACTACGTTAACCTAAGAATGGCAAATTGTGCACCACGGAAGGAGTGCGAGTGTCAAAATTGTTATGTCGCCAATGCATGACCGTGGCAACAACAACTACAACAATGGCACCCAAACTCATTATCCCACTACATGCGAACCCAAGCATTGCACCAACTTCACTACGATCCCAATATTCCAAATATATTGAGAATATCTGAAGGGAAAGAGCAAAGACAAAAAGAATTGGTCCAATTGCATCCAACCAATCTTTTTTCAGCACATGCCATTCCACTTGTATTGTGAAGGCCACTATTGCACTCACAATCACCACAAGAGACATGAATGCCATTCTCGTACATGACTCCTTGTCATCAAATGACCATCGAGTGCAGTAGCATTGGTATGATATTTCTTGTTCTTGTACAGGGTCCAAATAGATGACGAGCACATGTTGGCTTAGACCTCCATAGAAACGAACCAAAGAATGAACAATGACCAACATGCTAAAACCAAAGCCTATGCCTTCTACAGGACTCACAGACAAACCTTTTACAGCCCTATACGAGATGGCTGTCATATACCCTATTGCTTGAATAGCAATGATGGCAGTTGCTACACTACCCTTACCTCGTAGAAACAGAAGTTGTTCATAAGTTGGAAGGACGTTACTTCTCAATAAAGCCTCTTTTCCTTCTTCAGTTAAGGAAACTAGATCTGAATTCTCAAACACCCTATGGCCGAGGGTTAGAGCATTGACCATACTTTTCTCCGTAAGTGTCTCACGTTTGTGTACATGTGTATCCGGTAGCACGAGTGATTTCCTTATTCCTAGCACAACCTCGGTTCCCACTAGGATACTTGTCGACTTCAAAACGGATGAATTACTAGTTCCGAATAGCAGAACACCAATATACCGTATGATCTTTGGGAAATTGCGCGACTCATGCCTTAGATATTCCGGATTCATTGAGGCTATGAGGATTTGGCGAAATCTGAAGCTCACAAACATTGTCATAAGAGCTCCCCACAGGCCAGCTAATGGGAGGACGCGACCACCCAAACAATCCTCACGATCACAGAAGGCTCGCCCGTTGTCGACTCTACTACAGCAGAAGCAGCCCATGCATCAGCTAGGAGGCTGAAGAATGCGAAAGCGCCACCCCACAGCGTGGCCGCCAGCTCTCGCGAACACAAGGATGTAGGGGATGATGCAGGAGGCGACGGCTCAGGTTCTTCATGAGCAGCCACCACAGTCGACACCAAGGTAACGGCCATAATGACGCCTTGGATCAGCAGCACTATCCTCAACTGCACATTCGAGGTCGCGCCGGACTTGAACCAACTCCGAGTCATCTCTACAACGTCCATTTTGCCCAACAAGTTACTCATCATCACTTGTCTCGCACGTCAACAGCGTGCTCCGTTGCTTGGTTTTGAACAAGGGCAGAGATACTCTCGTGGTTGGAAGATCAAATGAGAACGCAAGAATTCATAAACTCGAGTGAAAATTTAGGAAGAAGATTATCATTCATGTGTGAAAGAAATTGAGAATATGATTGTTGATATTAACAGGTGCAACGATGGAGTTTATAGTATTGGGGACTCTGGGAGGGGAGAAATAACAAGAACAAATTTCCGACAGACTTCGGATCCTTTCTCGCGACCTCCAAATCAGCCATTGCCGACTTCGACAAGCGGAACTCGCACGGGTAATTTCCGTCGGATCGTTTCTCGCGACCTCCAAGCAGATTTTTTAAAATTGTTTTATCGAATTTTGGCCACTTGGCGACAAGGGAAATTGGAAAAAATAGGGTATTTTCGTTTTCTAAGTGTGAATTCGAGAAATACTGCTGAAATTTTGGGAAATTTCGCCAAAGTTTTGAAATCACAATTTTTTCAAAAAACCTTTCCTCCGAGTCCACAAAACCGACAAACGTAACGCGCATGGGATGGAAAGAAGATGAAAAGTGTAGGGCTAGCCCTGCGGGGAAGCGCAGTAAACAGTGAAAAAAATTAACTCGAGCTTTCCGGCAGGCCCGTTAGGTTCTTCACAGCTATAACGTCGCCTCCACATTCAAAGGAAATGTGTGGTTGGGTTTCTACGCATGGGAGGAGGTCCCGCTATTTGAGACATCCGATGTCGGTCCAAAGGGCTGGTATAGCGAGACCTTTTGTAAATACGGCTGTACAATCTATAAATAGTAAAGAAAATTCATTTTTTTGTTTTTCGAAATAATAAATAAATAAATAAATAAGTAATTTCCAAATCTCCTAAGGCTCAATACAGACTGTACCTACTACCGGGCCTTCTGAGATCCAGAAGTTACAGCCAACATATGTACAATCAAATCAACAAAATTGAGGCAAGGGAGGCTCTTGAAAATACAAACGAAAATTTGGGCCAAGACTTTTACAAGTAGGGTAATGCCATGGTAGCAAGGCATTACATTATGAATCCAGGCACCCCAAGCGGTTTGGAATGTAATGGTCCATGCATTACACACTGTAATACATACTCAATCCCAACTTGTATGGACACACCTTATGCACGTAAGGAGGTGCTTTAAACACATTGTGTTTGTGTTTTAAGGTGTCTTATTATAACACAATGCTTATGCACAAAAACTAGCCTCTATACTAGTGTGGGGTGGGTATTTGATTTCTTAAAGACCCACCATTTATGGATATTTTAAAAATTAGTGTCAGTTATGGGTATTTGAGAAAATCAAAATTAAAAAACCACCAACATTGGGTATTTCAAAACCTTCAAAGAACTGGTGGCTTCACCAAACCCTTGTCGGTTTCTTTGCAGGGTCTTTGCCGGTTCTTTGAATTTTTTATTTATTTTGGTGGGTTGGTTCCAAGGTTGGGTCTTTCAAATTTTGACCTGAATCAATTATATGCATGTCTAACTTGGTCAAATACCCCATGAGGATTTGGTCCATAATCAAATACTCACCTAACACTACTGTACACACATTTTAATGCCATGTAAGATGCCTTACATAAACATTGAAAGAATGAGAGAGGAATTATGACTTCGGAACCCTTGCTTTTATATAATTATAGAAAATGGAAGTTGTCTAGTGCACCATTATTGGCCCTTTCCTTATAGGCAAAATTTTGCCACAAAACTAAATAAAGAATCAATAAATTGAAGTTAAAGTGTATATGGAGGTTTTTAATCGCCAGAACTGATTTCTTTTGAATAGTTAAAATGGTCAGAATTTCTATATTGTGTTTTTTAGTTGGTAGCTAAAATTATGGAAAGGTGATTGCCATTTTGGTATCAAAACAAACGTTCCTTGGAAAGCACACTGGGTGGACATCGAAGGTCAACATTTTTTTTCTCTTGCTACATTTAGCCAGTTTTCTAAACCTGTTTTCAAAATGGCTAAAGTTATGTGCTTGTGGGATTTTCTAGTCGCCAAATTTCTTTGAAGTGTTTTGAAAAATCTCCAGAGTTCTCTATTGGGTTGTAACAAGTACCAAAATTATAAGGGATGCTTAATTTATTTTCTTTCATATCACGTATATAGCCAAATTTGACTAAAATGTCTTATGTATAATTGCCATTTCAGCTTCATCACAAAATGGAAAGAAAAATCGCTGGGTTGTCATCGAAAACAACATCTATGGCCTGGACGATACAGATCTGGTCACCATTTTAGATAAGGATCCCCTACTGAGGAGATTTATCTATTGTGAAACCTGAGGCGAGTTTATTGGAAGCATAAACGTAATGTATTATGGAATGGGCAAACAGCTGCCCATTATGCTGGGTAAGCCATCTTGACAAGCTCATTACATTAACATTGGTGTAATGAATCATTGAGACATGCCAATCATAATCTTCTACATTGGAAGATTATGCAATGATATGCAAGTGATCTGATAGAAGGACCTACCTACAAAAACAAACGTCACCCAACATACTATGGTTTTAAACATGAGAAAAAAAGAAAACAAAGGGGCATAATCATTCTACACAAATGTCATCAGAAATCCCAAGGCACAGGAGACAAGAAAAAAAGTCTTTTGCAACTTGTGGTTCGCAACTAATAGTGTCATTTGCAACTATTTTGAGCTACAAAATAGTTGCAAACAAGCATTTGCAAAAGACTTTTTTTTTCCTTTTCTTTTCTATTTTGCTAGTGGGAGCCCCAAAGGAGAGGGTCATCAGGCAGGGCCATTGGGCCTTTAAAGACCTTTCTTTATTATTATTATTATTATTAATTATTTAATTTGTTTACTTATTTACATATAGGGTTGGGCCTTAAAGCCCCCTTTTTAAAAATTTCCTTTATTTATTTTTTTTATTATTATTATTTTTGGGTGGGGGTAAAGTTCCCTTCAAATGGGGTCTCCCTTTGGGACTTCCACCCGTCTTTGGCCCCTCCCCTTCATGCCCAACCCCCATTCCCCCTTCCTCTCGTCTTAGTGTCTCCCTTTAGGCCCTTGGTTCTTCCTCTTCTATGTAGGAGTGGGGCCTTGGCCCAACACGATGCCCCTTGTGTAGGATGTGGAGGTTTGTTTTGTCGATGTGGCTTGGCACATCATCAAAAATATTGTCGAGCATTTCAAACTATTTCTCAAGATGGTCAACACGGTCCCATAGTTTCTCTAGTTGTCCCTTCTCCCCCACTTACAACTTGGGCATGGGTTTTGGGGTTGGACACCCCATGTTGTTTTCCATTTGGGTTTACCTTGTCTTCGATTATATATTCGCAAACCTTTGGCATTGAAGCGAGAGGTGCAACTAACACTTCGTCTACCCTTGTATTAGGTGGCTACAGACGCGACCAATGCAACAACGTGGCACCTATTCCTGATTTTCCTTTAGTGGTGCCTTCTACTCTTAATTAAAGAGGTTCAGCTAGTCACAAAGGAGACCAAGGCATGATTCTAACGATTTATGGCTAACGATTGGGAGGAGCTTTAAGTAGAGCATCTTCTTCAAGCTCAAGCATTTGTTACAACAATATCTTCATATCAAACACCTTCTTTGGACATGCCCGCCCCCACATCTTAATAGTTTTTCGACCTCCCCACCACCATTGCGTTGCCTCACGAAGAGTTTCACCTTAGGGTGTGCTAAGGAATATGCCCATGTAGCTAGAGTTTTTTGCCCTCTTACGTCAACCCTGACCTCCTTTTGAGATTGTTTGCACTTTGCAAGCCCTACAGCCTTCAGATCTATTATTGCTTTGCTCGGATTCCTTGATGGGCTTTTAACCATATTCGAAATTGGAACTTTCCCTAGATTCCTTTAGGCTAACATTCATGCGTATGTCGTATCTTTCTTTGAATGGGCCTTCAGGCATGGTCTTCAAACACCTCTGAGATTCTTTCAACATGGAAGACTCAGCTAATGGCTTTACATAGTTATTATAGACATGTTTTCATGTTGTTGCCGATCGTATTTTAAGGCCCATTGCTCGAATTATTAGTGTTGTCAAGTTGTTGGCTTTGACCAAACCCTTAGGAAGCATTCAACCAATTGTAATAGGTGAGGTCATTTATTGGATGGTGAATAGAGGTCTATGCCTACAACTTCAAGATACAATCTTTGCTCATTTGTCTCCTCATCAGTTTGGAGTCACAGTTAAGGGTGGATGTGAAGCAGTGGTGCATGTTATTCGACCTACCTTGGATGCCCATCCTGATTGGGTGGTGTTACAAGTGGATTTTGCAAATGCCTTCAACATAATCTCATATCAGGTCATCTTTAAAAAGCTTTGCATAGTTGGTAATCTTTTGTCGTAGTTTTTTCGTTTTCTTTGATCCTTTTATGCCCAACACCTCCCCCTTTACTTTAGTCATCATTATCCTTCCATCGATTTTTCTATTATTACTTCTTCTATAAATGATCTTAGGGTGATCTGCTAGTAGGTCCTTTTTTTGCTCTTGCTCATTTTCGCACTTTGCAGAATTTGACATTTTTTTTCCTTTTTATTTTTTCCCCACCCTAGTTGATGACACCCACATTCTTGGCCTTACCTCATTAGTTACTTCCACTTTTGATCATTTTGCTTCCTAGTTGGGTAGAGTGGGGTTGGTTGTTCAACCCCACAAATGTGCGACTTAGTCTCCTTTTGGGTTACCTTTCGATTTCTCCCCTCTTATTAGTTTTTGTTACCCTTTAAACGGCATTAAAGTTTTAGGTGTCTCCTTCAGTTTTGTTTTTTTCACATTTTCTTTTCTACATGATGTTTCAAACAAGGACGTTTGACATTCAGATGCATTCCCGAGGTTGGGGGATGTTCAAGTAACTTTTGGGATCCTCCCCCAATGTTTCGTGCAAAGACCATCTTATTTATTTTGAATCTTCCCCTTTCTCTTGAACTGTCAGCACCAACTTACTTTCTTCGACTCCACCTCGATGCAGGTTTTTGGGAGGCTTTTAAGCCCAGACTCTTTCCAATGCCTACAAACCTCCTTGGTGTTTCAATAGGTGTTTCTCCCCATTTCTTGTGGAGGTGTAAGCTTCATTTTAACAGAAATTATTGCATCAGTAGCTTACATGGCAAGTTGGGCCTTCACCACACCCATCATTGCCTCTAGATTTTTATTAGATAGTTGCCCATTTTTATTAGAGGCAATAGGTGCCACCAATTTGGGCCCGTTTCCTTTTCAAGCCTATTTGAGGTTAATATAGGAACTTTTATTTTTAGGGATAACAGTTCATGTACCTTAACCAAGTAGTTTACACAGAGAGGAGCAAATCGTCTTTAAGAGCACATTTTAGAGAGTTTACATAACTATTCATTTTCGAACATTATTTTTGATTTGAGTTCAATATCGATTACTCATGCCTAAGGTTTTGTGCAGGGCCAAAGGCTAATGCTTGCTTTCAACTCAACCTATTTTCCCTTCATTTCATTTGGCTTCAAATGTTTTCTCATCCACATTGTGTACTAGGTTGGGTCTTCCCCACCTTTCAATTCTTGGTTTGACCCATTACATTTGTCGCCAATTATTGTATCTAATGGGGATTCACCTTCTTTTTTATTCCCATCATGAAGAATGAATTACATCCCATGACACTATTTGGGATGCCTTTGCTTCCATTGCCAAAGATGTAGGGTTCCATGTAAGGTTGTCATAATTAACATCATTTAGCCAATTTGTATCATGCATCACATCACCATCCGTTCGGACACATCAGTCATGTCCATCTGTTTGGATGTGACATTTTTTTTCCCCACCAGTTTGCCTTGTGGACACATGGTGACAGAAAACAATTTCCATCGCCATATATGGGCAAAGCAAAATGACAACGAAAATGTTATTGGCAACAACCTTTTGGTGATAGCAAGATTTTTGGCACCAATTGTTGGGTGATAGAAGTATATTTCCATCGCTAAATTGTTTGGTGATGGAAGTATATTTTCGTCACCAAATATATTTTTCGTTGCCAAATTGTTTAACAATGGAAGCATATTTTTGTTGCCTAATCGTGTGGTGACAAAAGCAAACAATTTGGCGATGGAAAATATGTTTCCATCGTCAAAATGCTTCCATCATCAAATGATCAGGCAATAGAATACATTGTCATTGCCAATCATGTGGCAACATGCATTATTTTTGTCATTTGAACCACATGGCAACGGAAATGTATTTCCGTCACCCAACAATTTGGTGATAAATTGTGATTGTCATCACCAAAACTATGGTAAGAAACAAGCTTTAAAATTACGCTTTTGTGTTCGTTGGTTTTTCGCAACTAAATGTATGCAAAATTTTTGTCACCATTCTAGTAGATAAAATTTGAAATTTTTTCAGAAAAAATATTTTATCCTTTGAGGTGTGTGGGCTTTGTGTTGTGCAAATGACCTTTGTCATATACCTTGGAAGGGACGGGTGATAACGTTTTAGGTGTATGAAGTTACGGATTGCTATATTACATTTGTAATTGGTGTTCAATTTCATATACTAGCCCTTAAAGTGCGTTGAACCTTATTGTTACATACCAAATTCTTGAGTCCCTATTTTCATTTACTAAATCCCTTAATCTTTTTATCCTGTTGATGGTGCTTTCCGATGGAGGGTAGGTGGAATGCATGGGACCCATGGTACATGGAGCCTATAAACAAGTCGGGGAGATTAAAATGTAGGTTTTATAGCAATGTGATGACATATTCCAAGGATAGAATGCTCTACCATTTGGGATATTGAGGAGGAAGCAATGCAAAAGGTGGTGTTTTGGCTTGTCCAAAGGCACAACCAAAAGTCAAGGTATTATTTGTTTCATGTGAGCGCAATGTTCCTCGACCACTAGATGACATTTTTATGTCAAAGCTTGATGGACCAATGCAGGATGTGGCCATTGAAACACCCATTACCTCTATGGAGGGGGAAACTACATCAACATCTCAAGTTGAAGGTGCTTGGATCTACATTCCACCTACAAACAACATCAAAGGTCCTAACAAATCCACAAATAACCCAAGTCGAACCTTTCAACAAGTATCCTTACAAGAGGGATGAAACTCTACCCAAAAACAAGCTTTGGACAAGAAGTGGGCGTTTTTTTTTATGAAGCGAACATCCCGTCCAATGTTGCGCAACACCCAACATTCATAGAAGCTATGAAAACCACTTTAGAGGTGTGAACATTCTACAAACCCCTAATTTACCATACATTGCACATGGGTTTATTAAAACAATCCAAAGTTGATGTGTCCAAGAATGTTTCTGAGAAGATGTGGAACTCCATGCACAAATATGGAACCAAAATTTGTTTTAATGGGCGAAACAATGTGTCAAGGCGGCCATTTTGAACATGATGTTTTCTCTTCCTATTAAGGATGTATTTTTAAGTTCCATTGACACAATGAGGAAGCGTAAGGATGTGGAATAGATCTATCTATGATACCTTGGCTAGATACATTAAAATTGTTGGAGAGAACAACATTGTACAAATTTGTACATATAATGCTTCAAAGATGTAGAATGCAACTAACCTTTTAACCTGTCATTTCCCCAACCTTTATTTCCAAGGTTGTGCAATTTATTGCTTGGATTTACTACTAGAAGATTAGGGGAAAGAAGAGTGGGTGAAGTGGATCATGAAGAAGGCGAAAGCAATTATTTGCTTCATATGGGGACACCATACACCACTTCCAATCTTCTGTCATTTCGAGCAAAAATTGATGTTTCAAAACCCTGTTGAAACGTGATTTACAACCACATTCTTAATTATTGAAAGGTTGTTGAAGGTGAAACTTGCTCTTGAGCAAATTATCATCGATCCAGAATGGAGCACCTTTGTCAACACACTTCATAGGGCCCACCGACACAAGTCCCTCACCAAGGCAAGGTTTGTGCAAGGCAACATTAAGAAAGATGGGTTTTGAGACACGTGTGCCAACTTTGTGCACATGGTGGAATTGGTCTTAATGGCATTAAAGGAATTCAATGGTAAGCAACCTTGCATGGGGAATACATGGCTTATCATGAAAACCTTGGAAAGACATGTGTTGTCATTATGAGATGAATCGTTTAAACTTGATTAAGACATTGCAGATGCAACAGAACAGTAGTTTTACCATTGTGGGCAATGTTGAGAACTAACTTACATTATGCTGGAGCCTTCCTCAATCCATACTTATTGGGTGAAGTTCACCTCCATGATGATGCAAATGCCAAAAAAACATTGAACGAGGTGCTATGAAAGAACACATGTACTTCGCATGCCTATGGCGTAATTTTGATTGATTTTGTTAATTTTGGTGGGATTATTGTGAAACAAGTGCACACAAACTTGCACCCATTACCCATCACATCTTGGTGCAAATGTGTTCCACATCCTTGTGTGAGAGGAGTTAGAGTTCACATTCATTTGTCCACAACAAAATTTGAAATCGACTAGGGTTCAAATGGGTAGAAAACTTCTTGTCATTTATAGTAACACCATGCTATTGCAAGAACGTCTTGGAGCTAACCCCATGGCTTGGTACGACTGGAAGTTGACAAGAGTTCAAATGACGATTCCAAACCTAACATGGAAGAAGCAAAGCTTTTAATGTCAAATGAGGACAAGGCCAAAGAGGACCTGTACCAATTCCACATAGAGGATTCACTTGGCAATGGGTCATTTAATCGATTGATTTCCAATCACAGCTTGTGGGAAGCATTAAAGGGGAACGAAGAGAATGGCAACATTGACGTGCCATTGGATGATAGCCTTGTTGGAGACATGGACATGTGGGAGGCATCCCCCGAGCACCTTGTTGAGCTCCCCCATCCCTAGCCCACCAATGTAAAAAAAACCAAGGGTCATTTATGAGCAATTAGATCGAAGGGACAAACTTGTGGCACAACGAAACGAGAATTCAACGGAGTGAAGCTGGACAATGGATTCAAATGTGCACTCAAGTGCCAATATTATGATCCAGTTGCCAAAGATGCCACCCCAAGTGCACTTGAGTTGCATGTTGATCCTTCCATGTTTCTTGCATGCCATGTGGATGAAGCCATCAAAATACAAACATTGGACTTTCCTATGATCAACAATGCCACTACTTTCATTGATCAACCACATTTGGGTCATGACGATGCGCTGATCTCTATAATCCCAGCAATGTGGTCCCATCTTCGGCCTCAAGGTTGGGGAGTGGGGACATGATTGGCTACAATAGATGTTTCAATGAACCTTCCTTGTCCCCGTGCTCCGTCCTTGTCCACACAACACACAATTCAAGGGAAAATGTTAATTAATAGGCCAACCATTCCATTTGTAGCTAAACAATCTTATGAACAAGCACATATTGATGGCATCATGGATTACAATGGACAATGTCTCATTAAACAATTCGTGACAAAACTAGTTGGGCGAGGATTCCAATTGCAAGTGTGTGTTATAGACATTTCAGAGGTGGAACAAGGACACAATGATGGTGGTGATGATGCCTACACCAATGGTGATGGCAAAGAGGCAACAAATGACAATGACTTTGATGTGAATTGTAGGCTACCAATTATCCAAAGGTTCGAAGAGGCTAGAAGAATAATGGAGATATAAGGAGTAGGAAGTATTCTTTTGTGGGGGCTTAGAACCATATATTGTAAAAAAAATGTCTAATAAGGTGCAATCATATTATCTTGTACCAAAAGCAGTTGTAACCACTGCTTAATTTTTTGAACTTTGGATTATAAAAAAATAAAATAAAAATAGAATAATGTTTTTATAAATTTTTTTTGTGAATATGTTATGTACATATCGTAAAAATTTGGAATCAATTCAATGAGTGAAAAATATGTTTAAGGACTTTTAACCTTTTGTAACCACTACTTAAAAACATAAAAGTAGCTAAAAGCAACTTTGACACTAAAAAACAATTTGAATTTTTTTTAACGACATATTTTGAAAATTTTAAAATATACACCTTAACATGATAATATTAAAAAAATCTAAAAATATTTAATGTTTTTTTGAGAGATATATTAAAAAATTCTAAAAATATTTTAAGAATAAAGTAGGGGATTAAAAGGGCACATGTGGTTCCTAATAGCATGGTTGGACCCAATACACAAGTCATTGTTATCGTTTTTACCTCATGTAGTCTATTTGAGCATGCTTCCATTTCTACTTTGTTTTGTTGCTCACAGATTAAGCTTCATAACATGTCTTTACTACTCGAGTACATGTTACTATGTGAAGTATGATACACAAGAACCCAACAGCAATACAAAGTTTAATTCCTACTAAAATCATGGCTAACAATGCTTTGTGATGGGTAGAGCCCATGGGTGGGGGACATTCCCAAAATGTGGGGCCAGACTTAGCTATCCCTCATCCTAGGCCCCTTATTTTGGGAATGCCCCCACCCTAAGGTGTTAGCCTCCCCTGAGGTCACAAAGATTTGGTTTGTATTCTCTGCAAATTTGTTTAGTTTATATTTGTAGTTGGAGTCCTACAAAAGCAAAGTTGTCCTTTCTTTCCTTTGGTCTTGGTTCATGATTGCTTTGTGGTTGACAATTTGGCAGCCCCATTATATATTTGACCCATGAGCTCCTTATGCAATTCTTTCCACCCCAAATTTTATGAGTGCAACAACATCACCAACTTCCTTGTCAAGTAGTACATTCATCTCATATGGAGCAAGGGGGGTTCATTTTCAGGTGCAATTTATGTTCCTTTGTGAAAAAAAAGTATTTTGATACACCCAAAATATGGATTCCATGGATCATGAAAAACATTTTGAAATGTCTTTCCACTTCCACTGGGTGGAACCACTTGCTGTTGATACTAGGTAGTAGTAGCCCCTTTGATTCTCTATTTTCTAGAGGACCACCCTACATTGTCTAGACCAGGTCTCAATCACCACTGGCATGTGATAATTCTTTTTCATGTTCACTACTTGTTACTGTTGTTACAGCTGAAAAGCTTGAATGTGTCAATGAGTTCTGAGCTCCTTAATTTGCTCCTTTTCAAGGAAACATGGAACATACCATCAAAACTGGGATTATGGTTGTTCCATTAGTTTATAGATTGTTTAGTATAAAGATACCTGGAATTTTGACTAGTGTTTGCAGAAGCACCATCATGGCAAGTATATATGGGTGATCAAATTTCAAACTAAGAAATACAAGTACTTCCTCTAAGTAACATGCTTCATTTGGGTCTCTTTTTCTTTTTCCTCCCCGACAATTTCTTTCAGAATTTTCTTCCTTTTGTGAAAACAAGAGAGGACCTTCTAGATTCTTCATACAGGAAAAGGCATTTCCTAAGGTTTCCATTTTGTGAGATCAGGGAAACAGTGGCCAAGCCCAAGTTCTCATTTCCAAGCATATGGAAGGGAAAATGGCTTGCCCTTCGTAAAGGATAGGATGTCTTTATACAGTAGGCTTAGGAGACAAAAGAAAATGATAGTAAAAGATAAAGATATATTACATGACATTCCACTTAAGGGGGATCTTATGCCTATTTAAGATCCCTTAACCTCTAGGCATAAGACCCGTCCCACTCTTAAGGATTAGGTGTGAGAACCCTCCACCTCCTACATCTTGCAACTTATGCATTTTAAAGTTCATGTTAATGTTCTGTTTTTAAAGCCCTTGGGGTGTGTGCAGCCTCACATCGTGGGATTGTATGCACATCCAGGGGCTTTACTTTGCACCTCAAAACCTTGCAGGAAACTTTCCCAGTGTATTGGGAGGGCATGTTACCAAGTGTAATGATTCCTCTACTGAGAGGAGGCACTTTCCGTCTTTGGGGGTGGGCATTTCCTTTCAAGATGCCCATGTTATCTATATATATATATTCAAAAAATTCTGTGATACCCGGAGGGTACCAGAAGGATATTCAATGGGCATAAAATTTAAATTACATTAGTTAGTTTGAACACAATTGGGGTTTACATCCTTCCCATGGATGAATATTTTCACAGCATTGTGAAGGGGTATCCTAGAGTTACTTCGACCGTGGAATGATTCGAAATGTTTTAGAACATTCGTAATATTGTCCATTTTCCTACTTAAAACCCTATTGTATTATGATGACATCCTGGCTGGGATTTTACAAAGTACATGCAAGGCCTTTTAAAGCTTAGCATGGGCCTTATGTACCCCTTGATGAATACTAAGTAAAGATTGGCAGGTTATTAGCAGTGTTGGGCGGTTCTCACTTTTTTGTGAGAACCAATGGTTTCAGTTTTTGGGGCAAGTTCTAAGAACTGCCCTGGTTCTAAATTTTATTTTATTTTTCCCATTCTGAGCACCACCGTGGATTTCAGAATTAAATTTTTTTTTGGTTAGGTAGTTTTCAAGGTTAATGTTTTGTGTTAACCATTTTTGAATAAATACGAATTTTTAAAAATGCACATATTTTATTAAATTTTCCGTTTTGTTTTGAAACATGATCACAATTTCAAATCACATCCAAACATTTTGAGATCTTAAATATCATATACATTGTATCACATTTGCATGTTGTAAAAGGTTCATGAACTTTAAATAGACCCCGAATTTCCAAATTTAAAAAAAAAAATGATTTTTTTTAGGTTTGAATGTTTTTTAGATGTGTTTAATAGTCCCACATTATAAGATTTTTTTTGAAAATTAAAGAGTTTGAATTATGAGGATTAAAAGGCCTTTTAAATGAAAATAATATTATTGAGTGAAGCATTAAACATCCTTTGTTCAAACCAAAATTCAAAATTGGAACATGTAATGATTCAATTTAGACTTCATAACATCCATAATAGTGATCAAGCATAATTTGTCATGATTAACATACCATTAAAGTGGCACCACATAAACAATATATAAGAATAAATTATAGAAAGTTGACTTTTTGACATAGATTTTAGCTCATTTCAACCCTTAGATAAATAATTTATATTCATCAAGTTCACAATTTCTAACTCTAAATGCATATCACATGTGTGAGAATTTATGCCAAAAACCATGTTTAGTTGATTTTTAAAACCCATTTTGGCATATCCTATGTTCATGTTTGTAAATCAAAATATTCATGCACAATTATGTACATTTAAAAAATCACCACTACCACATGAATTATCTTATCTTGGATTATATAATAATAAATTTGTTTCATAAATGTTATTAGTAGAAAGTAGCCCTAAACAAATCTTAGAATCCTTTTTCCTTTTTTTGATACCCCAACCATGAATGGACCAATAACCTACATATTGTGATGTAATATACACTTAATAATGACATGTAAAAATATGAATAATTTCTATCAACATTTGAGGATGAAAAAAACTTAATTTAGCATATTGTAACAAAAAAAGTTTTATGCCAATAATTTGAGATCATAATTTGTGTTATTTTTTTCTACACATTCCTTCAAATCTTTATTTTCATCCAACTTGCCACAACACACTTTTATTAATCATGAAATAACAAAGAAACTTTGAATTTTGTACATCATGCACATTGCAAAAATTATGGGGTTCAATTTTTAAAATTGAAATGATTAGTTTAAGGAATCATAATTTAATATATATATATTGATATTTTTTCAAAATCATGCAAGGAATTTAAAAAGGAAAAAAACCATCATTTTAATTTTAATTTCATTTTAACAAACACATTAAATGTGTAATTCACATCATTTTGAATATGAGAAGGGAAAAAAATTGTAAAATTTTGATCAATGACTTTAAATTATAGTCCACAACAAATGATATCATGAAAGATTAAAGTTTTTTTCAATTAAATATAACTTGAATATTAACATGTATATTATAACAAACAATAAATTATAAAGGAAGTTTTAAATCATATTTTTCAAGGATTTTTTGAAAAAATCAAATAATTGATAATTAAAAAATAGTTATAAATGTTTTTAAAAAAATACTTGGTAGAAATTCTTAAAAGATGTGGTTGGTGGAAGTGTTTAAAAGGTTATGTAGTAAAAAATTAAGGAAGGTTTAATTGATAGAACTTTTCAAAAGGTTGATGATCTTTTGAAAGGTTCCATTAGGAAAATATTTTAAAATGTCCAAAAGGCACCACTTTTAATTTCAGCAAAATAAGTTGTTGCATTTGTATTTTTAGTTCATCTCATGTTTAATTTGTATCATGCCTTGTTTAACCAATAAAGTCATCTAATTTTTTTTCATTATCAAGTTCTTCGTTGGTGAATTACTTTAATCTTCTTTAAGTTATATAGTTGTTTTATCCTTGACATATACAACATAACATCAAATCTTGTACATTCCAACCCATGTGTTTGTAATTATTATGCATTTACAATTGTTTATGACTATTTTTTCAACTAAAGTCAAAGTAGTTTCTTGTGGCACCCTACTCACAAATGTTTTTAGTTGTATACCCTTGTGTGATTATAGTTGGGTACCAACCAACATTCTAATTGTAGATGTAATTACATTCCACACATGTGGTATGGATTGGATGAAAAATCAATTAATGTTAACTACATTTAATCACATCCAAATACATCCAATGACATTTGACTTAGTTGTTTTTGCAACTTGTAATATGTATTTACAATTACACAAGTAGGTAATAAATAGGTTGTAGGTTGATAATAAGTAGGGTCAATGGTAATACCCTATAGGTACTAGGTAATAATTAGGTGAATACTACTTAATTATTATGTTGTAGATTTAGGTAGGTCTTAAGTAGGTTCAAGTTTTTTTTAAAAAAAACATATATTGACATTGAATAAACTTTAAATCTGGGCCATAGGTAGTTTAGATAACATAGGTAACCTTTAGGAAATAGCTTAGATATTAAATAGTCCTTAAATAGGTCCCCCTAAATAGTTTTTGGGTGTAAATACTTTCAAAGGAGCCAAAGACCATGTTGGATAGTGGTGAAACTACAACAATTCTTACATATGTTTTTGTTTTGACATTTTAAAGTTATGTTAATCATTCCAAGTTGTGTTAAATGCTAATATGAATATTGAGGAATTCAAATTAAAAATTTATTGAATTAAATTTTGGGTTTTGGTTTTAATGAAAGACTTCTAAATTTGAATAATAATTGCATAAGAAGTAACTAATTTTGCAAAGGACTAAGGTAAAAGACTTTGAGCATATATGTGCCCTTATATAACCCCTAAGTAAGCCTAGGTAGACCCAAAGTAACTACTAGATAACCCCAAAGTAGGGCTATATAACCCTTAGGTAATGTACGTAGGTTTAAAGTTATGATAGGTACATAATTAGGTAGGTAAGTAACATGTAAAGGGTAGGTAGGTAAGTATGTATGTAAGTACAAATATGTGTTGTGCATGTAAATGATTTGGGACTTACACTTTGTGTAAGTGTAAATCCCATAATGAAATTTATTAGTCTTGAACCTTGTGCATTAAATGCTGATTGACGCACTCCCAAGTCCCTTGTTAGACCCAAAAGGGATCCAGCTATGTCAAATTGCCGAAATAGTTTGGGACTTGGAGCCGTTCCTAGCTTCTAGCACTAAAAAGGATAGAAGGGGGGTGCTGAAAGCTTCGAGATTAGATTAGGAAGAGGGACAAGATTACTTAGTTATCGGTCATGCATCCAAATCCAACCAACAAGTTGGTTATAACTCATTCTACACCTTTTTGGTGTTAGAACAAGTCACGGGCAACTTGGACTCACTTGATTCACCACGGCCCGGACTCGAGGGAAGCCACCACCTTCCCCCATATAGTATTCTTTGCGACTCTTAGCTGCGCCTACATCCAAATGGCTCTTTTTCCCGGTACTCCCAAAGTGGAGTCCTGAAACTGTCCCAATTTTGACTCCCGGGACTTCAGATGCTCATAACTTCTCACCCCGACTTCAGATCGGGACGAGGTTTAAAGCAAAGTTGTAGCTCTCCTCGAGAGCTTTTCAATGGTGTGCCTCATTTGGCCTGCAAACATCAGGATCGGGTCGATTCCCGACTTTTAGTGGTCAGGAGTCAAACTGACAATTTGACTTTTGGCCCTTCTTTCGACCATAACTTGTGCTTCAGATGTCCAAATGGCTAATGCAAGGCCATTTTAGACATTTACACTTTGAGACCTTTCGAACGGTATAAAGAACACCTCAAGGCGAGGTGTTTTGACCCCTGCAATCGCGTTATGAGTTTTTGGGAGTTCCAGAGGACTCCAAGTCCCATTTTCGGGAGTGTGAGTGGCGACCTCACACTTCCTTCAAAGTGGGGTTGCGACATTGATTTTCAACATTTCATTCCCAAATCTAATAAATTTACTTATTTTATGGATGCCCCTGAAAAAAAGGTTTGGGGTGAAAGGAGGCCCAAAGACAAGGTGACTTTACAAATAATTTTAATACTTACACTTACATGTCCCAAAACATTTACACAGGGCCATGTAAATGTATGTGATAAATATTTACATTGGCCTCATGTAAGTTTAAATGTAAAAAATAAATATATACACTACTTACACTTACATTGGATTTACATGTTGTATATATGGCTATTAACACTTACACACACAACATTGATACAAATGTAGGTACAAACATGTTCATAATTATTAAATTGACTAAAAAATTACTTTACAAAGGGTGTAGTGAATTGGTTGTGGACTTGGTTTTTCAAAAAGGAGGCAAAGGGTTCAACTCTTTATACTTGCAACTTATATGTCACATGCCAAAGATGTTTGGTTGATTAGGTTAAGTTTGCTTATTATGATTGCTTGCTAGGCTTTTTAAGTTAGATTAAGCTTTCTTGGCCTAGGTAGGATTACATGTACATACCAATTGTTTTCCTACTAAATATATGTAAGTGTACAAGTCTACATTAATGGAAAAATTAATCACATTAATCACACAACCAATTCCAAATTGAGGTGTTGTCCCAATCCATGTGGAAATGATGGATAAATTGGTAACCACAATGGGATAAAACTAGGGTGACATGGTGATGTCACATCATGTTGTGTGTGATTGGTGTTGTTTGCAACTTGTTCGAGGTGATTAAAGAATGTAGATAGTCATAAATGTCAATTGTGATTGAAAAACCAATCATGAGCCCAATTGTAAATTGACAATTTTTCACATAATGTAGGATGCCCATTTTAGGCTGGAAAATTATTCTAAAATATGGGAAATTTTAGCTTCAATTTAAAATATACATGATGTGGAAAAAATTGAAATTGGATATTGTTTTAACTATGAAAATGTGTTGAAGGTCAATTTCATTGAAAATAATAGTTTTTAAAAAATCATGATCGAAACAAGGCCATATTCAAAATTATTAATTCTGAAAAATGTAGGCGCATTTCTACTTAACAAAAAAAAATAAAAATAAAATGTATTTTGTTCATGTTTTTCTAAAAAAAGAAGAATTAATCTCAATTTATACACAAAATGAAATCCAAATATTTCATACTTTAATGAAGTAGGCTGATGGTGATAATTTTTTCATGATATGATTTATATATTTATGACATTCACATGAATCACAATGACAAGTTATATTTTGGCAATATATTTGCCAAAAGCTTACAACAAGATATTGGGGTAATTTTTTTGATACAATGTGCAATGAAAAACTTGAAAACTTTGGGCATGTTCTTTAGTATCACACATTGAGACAAGTGGGTTGTGTGGGAGCTTTTGGAGAGGATGACAAGCTTTTCAAAATGAGCTCATAGACACGTCAAAATGCAGAAACCAAGAAAAGAAGGTAATCAATGCATTTGGAGCAAATTGGTGTGTGAACAAGCCATGAACTTGCAAGGTTCACTACAACTTAGACTTGGGAGGAGTCATTAATCTCCTCCTTATAATACATTCTACATCTCTTCACAAAGGTTACATTAAAATGGCACTTTTCTTGAAATTTTTAAATAAAAGTCTTAGAATTGATAAATTATGAATCCCATAATTTTGTAGGTTCATAACTTTCTCCTTTTGACTTTGATTTGAAAACTTTCAAAATGAGAAGTTGTTGCCTTGAAAAAAAAAATTCAATTGAAATTGATTTGACACCTTTGTGAATTGATTAAATGATTAGGAATCATTTTGGCAATTTGACTCCTACTCATTCAAACTGCCATAAGTTGTGTTATAAGTTTTTGTTTTGGGAATGTGATTTCACTTTAATATAGTTATTTTCGATACCTTTACAATGGGTTAATGAGGGGCCAATTTGGATTTAGGATACCTTAAAGGTTCCAAGGACCAATTCCCAAAGTGAGAATTAAACTTGTTGAAAATTAATATTTGTTTTTGATCCCCGAAACTAATGAATGTGTTGAACATTCACCAAAAGGATGAATAATATTCACATCCTTGTAATAGTTAGGTTAGGTTGAATGATGGTAGCTAAGGTTTAGAAATGGTAGTTACATTAGGGTTAGGTGGTGGATATTGGGGTTAAGTGGTGGCTAAGGTAGGATTAAGTGGTGGCTAGGTTAGGGTTAGGACGTACTATATATTGGAATGGTTTTAAGCAGTTAGTCATTATCTTCTATCAAGTTTTTGAGTGCACATAGAAATTTTGAAGGTTGGAGTTAATTTGCTACAAATTATTGTTTTATAATTATAGTTTGTGACACATTCAACCCATGTGATTTGCTTCCTTGTGATTTCAATACAATTGTATCTTTTGATAAACTTTGGTTTTTGAAACCTTGTTTGTTTTGTAATTGTTTCCAATAAAACTTAGGAAGCTTGAGAATGATTCTCATTGACTTTCACACATTTACACTTTCATTAAGAATGTGTTTACATTGTGCATTCCTTTGCTAAGTTTGATTCCACTTGGAAACATTTAATTTCCTTTGGTCATGAAAAGGACATTTTATTGCTCTTGCCATGAAACAGCCATGCACCCAAGATAGGGTCATGACAAATTAAGTCAATGACTTGTATTACATTCAACTTGGGTAATGAATTCACGTCAAAAGTTTTTTCTTTCCCAATGTTGCATTGTTTTTCATGGTAAACACAAATAGATATATTTGTAAGTCAAAGGCAATGGGTGATAACATTTTTGAAACCCATTTCTTAATGCCATAATCACACCTTCTTCAATTGGCAAAGGGCAACCTTTATGATTGTCAAGTCACCAACAAACTTTGTTTCAGATTTTGGTTGTAGCCAATATTGTGGGTAAACAACCCCCAATGCATCCATCAAATCCATAAACCTTCACCTCCATGACCATAAACTAAGGCACTTCCATGGTCATAACTAAATCCTTAACCAATTTGTTACATCTTCATGCTATGATAAAATTTGTCAACATTTCATGTTCATTTCAAATCTTCTTACACATTCAAACTTTGAAATGCATTTTCCCCTTCATATTGTGCTCAAATAAAGCAAATTATGAATGCCTATTTCAAGTTTCTTAAAAAAAATTGTTTATTGAGTTGAACATAAGATACAAAATTTTTGGATCATTTGTGAAATTTAAAAAAATGTTCACAAATTCAACATTTTTATATTTTTTCAAATAGTCTTATTCAAACATATCATACAATAATATGTTTGAATATATTTAATACAAAAAGTTAATGTTCAAACATGAATATATTCAAAACATTTGACATTACCAGAGGTGAAGATGGTAGCAAAAAGCTAAATAAAATCTATCAAATTGTTGGAAGATTGAGGGGTGACTATTAACACTACTCAAGATGTGTTAAAATTTCTAAACCATGTTATGACATGCACAAAAGGTGTACACTTGCAGAACTTTGACATACTAGGCACCAACAGTTGCACTATTCATGCCTTAGTTCTCAACACTTGGGCAAGCTATTTGATGCTCTTCCCTTTGGCAGATATGATTCTTATCCATTTATTCCAAGCATTGATGTTAAAGATGATCATGTCAAGCTGTTCAGGATGTCTGTTTGCTTGGAGTAACTTAATGCAGATTGCTCACATCGTAAATGCCCGCTTAAAAAATTGCTGGAGATGAATAAAGATGATAATTAACATATTGAGTTCAAACAGCCCCTGTTCTGATCAACAAAGAGAGACGATCTTCAGACAGTTGCAAACTAATTCAGGCCCCATTTTAAGTGCTCCAGTTCATTTGTATGAACTTGACATGGATGCCCACTCTGAAAAAACTTTCACTTCATTTGCCTAACAAGGATATAGACATAAAATGCTAAAGATTCATCTGCAATAAGAGAAGGATAAATAGATGCAATTTAAATGTGGTAAATTTGTTAAGCAACCACTTAAAAGAGAACTCTTGATATATCCAACTCAATTTAGCACATAATTTAGAATTTACAGGACAGAGTTCCCAGTAGAATACAAAGGATTTTAACACACACTAACATCCATTCACCTTTGGAGCATAACACTAACAGAAAAGTAATAACATTTGCTGGAGACTGGCCTATGCAAGGGGTACCAATCGGGGTAATAGTGCTTCCAGATTATACTCTTGTTCTGAGTATTTCTGCAAAAATGGATGATTCTGCCACATACACAATTTTGTTTTTATTAGTACTTCAGAGCATTACTGTCACCTCTCACAATTTCATTGCAGTTGTCCTTCTGTTGCAAGTTCCTTATATACTGGCCTAAGAATTGTGCAAGTTACTGACAGGCCTATTCAGACAAAGAATAGGAAGCAAATACTTCTTAAGGTCCAGTGAAGGGTTACAAGGTCCTGCCAGTAAGGTTACAGGATTAAGGTGAGCTTCCTAGACTTACTTCCTACATGATTTGACCATTGCCATGCCACCATGAGAACCGCAGAGATTACACTTACCAAAAGTTCTGCAGCTGATAATCGTTCCCTAGGCTCCTTCTGCATGCTGTGTGGACAAAAACAGAGTTTGAAGCTGTCAGATCTCTATCAAATTATCACATACTTTGTGATCAACTCAGCAGATATCTTACTAAACCGGAAACCTAACCCTAATTTCTCCTTGCACCCTCATCCAAATGAAAAGATGGGGGCATACCAGGCTGAAATGAAAGAACAAAACTCTGATGAGAATTTGTCAGCAGGAGCAACAGGTGGGGGCTCTTCAACAATGGTTGAAAGAAGCTCATAGAAGTTCAGAAAGCCCTCATCTTCCCCAGGTGGCTGGTAAGGGAATCGACCCAGAGCACACTCCAACAATGTCAACCCTAAACTCCATATATCACTCTCATACCCGTATTTGTTCCCACTGATGCGCTCTGGCTGCCAAATTCTCACAAGCATGCATATTAGCTTTTAGAGTACTCACCAAAAGCATTTAACTTCACATTTAGCTGTTCTAAAATTGCTGCCTCTGCTTCAAAGTCAAGGTGGTGACACAGGTTCCCATGATCAGAAAACTGCAATTCACAAACTATGGACAATTCTGCTTATGGTTATGAGTTACCATAAGGTGCTCCAAGATTGCTCCAACTATCATTTCATCAAGGTGAATACTTCAGAACAGAGGATCTAATCATTTAAACTAAAACTTCTATTGATGATGATAACATCCAACCCTCATAAAACATCACCAAAGGATGTTCAACATACCGACATATATGTGCAAGTGCCAACAAATGTTTCACTTTGGCCCATTGAATTTGCCAGAACTGCACTCACACCAAAATCTGAGATTTTGACTTCACCCTTGTGATTCACAAGAAAGTTGGAGGGCTTGATGTCCCTATGAATGATGTGTCTGACATGATGAAGGTAGTCCAACCCTTTCAGCACCTAACCCAACCCCCAACCCGATTTCACTAAGGATTGTGTTCTATTTCAGATTTAAAACACTATAATGTAATGTCAACAACAGTCAGTTACAAAATTCCACCAGTAAGTATTCCCTGAAAAATCTTTAAGGAACATTATCTATTGTGTGTGAAAATTTGCGTTTCAGCAACATTACCACTATGTTTCTTTTTCTCTACAAGTTGAGAGTTAGAAACTTTGCACAGGATGTCAAGAAGTGCAGTCAAGGAGCACCCAATGCTTACATGCTTGCTGATAACTGCCAAAAAAGGCTCAGGGATCTGCTTCACTTGCTTGATGATGTCAGCAAGAGATCCCCCATCCATATACTCAAGCACAATAGAGATGATTCCATTGTTGTAAAAGGAATGGTAACACACCACCACATAAGGAAATTGGGAGGACTGATTAATTTTCAGCTCCTGCACTATTTGCTTCCGTACTGCTTCATGGATGTTCATTTGAATCACCTGCACATATGACCAATATTTCCACAAGCACAAAGATTCAGTGAGGATCTTAGATATGGGCTAAGCGAAAATGACCTCAACAATCCAGAGAAGCCTCTCACCTTTAAAGCATACATGTTGTTTGACAACTTGTGGCGGACAAGCTGCACAACCCCGCCACTGCCCTTGCCAATAACTTTTATAGTTTCCAAATCTGCAAGAGACATCTGTTCTTCTGCTGCAGGTTGCACCTGTGACCAAAATCCCATGTTTACGATGCTGTCACAGTAAGCAGCCCCAATCAGGAACTTGTCACCGATCACTCTACATTACAGTTATTCTCTTAAGCTTGTGCGATGGTCCTTGTCAGTTATTATTCATAGGTTGGCATAACACAAATGAGTTTTTTTTTAAAAAGGAGGAAACATATCTGTGAACAAAGCATGATTTCAGTAAAAACAAAAAACCAAGAGTAAAACAAATATAGAAATGGCTCCAAGTATTGTGCAGGAACGTACAGTTGGAGTGGTATCTTGTGAGATCACACGTAGTCCTTCCTTGTTGAGCAAGATGTCACCATCCTGAAATGTGCCGCTTGCCGTCCTACAGAGAGGCGCAGCCGCAAATCCACCAATTCTGTCATGATCGTTGAATCGACACACACTGGACAAGAAGATCTCGATGTGCAGCAACCTAGCATGACGTATTTCTTCTATCTGTCATGAACTACGTCGTCGGGCGACGAGACGACTCAAGGTTCCTTGAGAATGCTAGGAGTTAGAGACGTACAAAAGTTACTAGGCATTCTTCCAAGCGGCTCCATGCTTGCTTCACATACAAATTTATTAAGAAGCCGACAAAAAGACACAAGGGAGAGAGAGAACGATATATTCAGAGGACTAAAAGCTTTTAAGCGAGGCAAAAAAGCTAATGCCAGGGTTTCCAACCGATCGAAGCAAACTAAGCCTTGCTTATGCTCTTTGCTTGGATCTCTTTCTTCGCAACTGAACTTAGGAGCACAACAACCAGAGAGAGAGAGAGAGAGGGAGAGAGAGAAATTATGTATACAGGAAATCGGAGAGCGTCTCCTGCTTGGGGACTGTGACTCTGAGACAGCGCTTGACCTCCTTATTACCCCGCATCATCGCCCGCTCGCTCTCCGAACCCCGATAACTGCGACCCTCTCCTCCCACGAGTTCTGAATCAGTTTCTATGGCAAGAAATCAAAAATTCTTTCTCGTAGAAACTTTAGAGTTTTGTTTCTACTGTCGCGAGTGTATGTAATCTGAGCTCCGATTTCCACCTGGAAGACAAAGCCACGATTCAAACAATACGCTCCGCCAAAAAAATGATCGAGCAAGTGAGGAGGACGCCAGTTTTTGTATAGGTCGCACTTCTACTGTCGTCGTTCTTCTCGGAACTCGTCCCTTCCCCTCATTCGTATGCGCATTGCGGTCGTAGGGAAGACCCCCCTTAACCCATGTATTGACAATTTCACTCTTGTGATGTTTCCAGGTAATTATTCGTGATATACTTTTTTAATGTAAATGACAAGGCCCCAGTGTGACACACCCAGTGTTTTGTTTTGTTTTTTTGGTCCAAATTTCTGATGTGGGATTCCTTGGTATGCGAGCATACCAATAGGGATTTGGCATTAAATTAAGACATGTTTGTAAAACCTGTACAAAATGGAAAAATCTGGTACAAAAATGGCCCCCGCCTCCCTTTGCACACACTCCCACTTAGATTTTAAAGGGGGTGCATTTTGAATTCTGCAATAAGACTTTCTTGTTTGCCCCCCCCCCACCCAGAGAATATGCAACAAAATATCCCATTTTCATTTTTGTTTTCTGCATTTGAGGGAATTTTCACACAAAGAAAAACAGCTTTATGGTGCTGTATTTATATTACTGGAAAGGGGACACTTTACCCGGCATGCTCCATTGTGTATTGGTTTTTGTGTGAGACTGAAGTTCCGAACAGGCACCTGTATGCACTTCTACCCTACTTCTGAGGGTACTTATTATGTTTCATATTAATTAGTTTGGGGTGCCTCACAAGTCCAACTTTTTGTTTTTTGCACTAAGCCAATTTCATTGGCCCATGGCAATTAAAAAAAGTTGAAACTATGGAGGCTCCCCAAAGTAGAAGATTCTACAGAGAGTGGGGTGCCACTGACCCCTTTGGCCCAGCTATATAGGTGTGAGAAAGGGAGGACTTTGGGCAAAACATATGGGATTGTGAACACCCCAGGGAAATACATTGGGAACCTAGGGAACATATTGGGAGCCTGATGGGAACCCATTGAGAACTTGAAGGGAACATGTTGGGAACAAAGAAAAAATGAAAAGAAGTCCTCCCCCCATCAAGGCACTTTGAGTGCTTGCTGAGCCTTCCCATTGGCTGCACAACTTTTCTAGTGTATTTGGAGATATGTAATAGGTTTGCACAAGAAGAGGGTGTTTCAAAAAATGAGATGCCCATTCTAATTTTTTTTTCATTTTATCTCGTGACATCTGAAAAAATAAATCTTGTTGTATAATTGTTTATGAGAAAAAAATCTCATTGCATCATTTTTCATGCTCAGTTACGCCCTGAGAAAGAGAGAGAGAGAGAGAGTTCTGAATGCAAGCGCCCCTGAGCTCTGTCTTGGGTGGGTGCTTACTTTTGGAACTCCCTACTCCTCCAGCATTACCCTACTATACATGATCTTTTTTGGGCAAGCACAAAGTTCCAAATGGGCACTTGTATTCAGCATGCTTGCTTCGTTATGTTAATAGTTTTCAGGGATTTGCATAATGGACCAGGTGATCATCAGCAAGAGGGTGCTGGTTATTGGACATAGTCTATTGTCCGAGAGTGAGAGCATATTGGTTACTCGATGCACTAGTTATGAGTTCAGCCAACTAAACTATAAGGAATGTGCAAAATGGAATTAGGGAAGTACAAAAATATGACAGGCAAGGAGAATATGATTTAGAACTGCTGTTCTCATGTCCAATAGTGTGCTGCCACGCAAAAAAGATGCTCCCTATAGTGGACCATGGTCATGTGGATTTATACCATAGTCATGTGGCCCAAGTTTGGGTGGGTTACACCCAAGAACTTAGAAGACCCCCTCCATTGTGCCTTATAAGGGGATTAAAAGGAGGCTGAAAGACCACATGAAAACCATTAACTCCTTGTGCCCTTGGTCAACTTTGTTAGGCAAATGGTCACTGGGCAAGCCAAGGCATCAGTAGGAAAGTAGCCCAGCAGAGGGAAGCAAGCAGTCACTAGGCACGCCTTATTAGGGCGAGCCTCTTGGCCGCGAGCCTATCAGAATCAACCACCAAAGGAGTGTTCTTTGGTGGAACAAGCAGGTTCCTTGAGTTCAAAGTCAGGTGAACTTCCCCAAGAGTTGGATGAATATGATACAACCCTGCAAAACTTTATTTATAAACACACCATAGATTTGGAAAATGTACAAAGGAATAAGAAAAAGGAAAATGGAGTTGGATTCGCTCAGACGGCCAACTTGATCTGGAGAACCATGTTGTAAGGATGGCCGAATCAACCCTTTGCTATATATGGGTGTTGGGGCGCACATTCTGCTTCCTAGTCATTTACCAGGGTGAGGTGTAATTTTTTTTTTTCCCTATATTTTTGTGATATTGAAAATTTTGGCCAATTTTTTTTCAAATAAATAGCAAAGTTAGTCAAATTTGCACCAGTGATTACAAAAAAAGTTTCAGAGGTTGCGTCATTGGCTATCATCCCAATAGGGATTTAGCATTAAATGGTGACAAGGTTTAAAAACCTATCTAAACAGTATAAATGCTAGTTATAGAATTAGTATCAACCTAAAAGTGGAGTCCAGATGTGGTGAAAGTTTTTCCAATTTTTTTTCAGAAAAATGGGAATATTGTAACAAAATATTCCTTTTTATTTATATATTTTTCATTTTAGATATTTTCACACAAAATAATGCTGATTTGCACTGGAAAAAATTCCCAAATTTATTCTTATAAATGGCAAATATTTGACTAAAGAAAAAAAATTTGTGAGGTGAAACCTAGTGACCAACTATGAAAAGTTGCATTATGTTTTAGTGCCTTTTAAAGCACCTCGACCAGCATGCCCCAAAATACCCTTACAACAAAAAACCCATTTCACTGAGGGTGGTTGTTGCCAAGACATGACCCCACTATTGATGAGAAACTTCATTTTAACAAGATGCCCCATGAAATTTCCAACTAAGCCCCCTAATTTGTTGCATGATGCAAGGCTCCATAGAGAACTCGTGAAACTTGGTGGCATTTGGGCACAATATCTATTGTTGTGGAGGTTGCAAGAAAGGAGGAAAGAAGAAAGTGATTTAAGAGCTTTGAGTTTCAATCTCTTGTGAAGTTTGAAGGGTGATGGCAATGGTGGTGGTGATCACTCATCATAATATAAGAATGATGAAACACCCAAAAACCCTTCTTTATATTAATTTTAAACTTATTTTTTTTGTTTGTTGTTGAAATTTTTCAAGAATACCTTGGCTTAAAAACTGTAGCATGCCCAAACCATTTATTGCGTTCCATTATCATACTCTCAACAAGTTGGTCTAGTATTAATCTATTAGCCTTGTTTTGTGTGTGACCATTGAAATGCAGCTTTGCTTTTCTAGATTAACTACAAGCTAAACTTCCTTATGAATCAAATCATGGTAAAAGAAGCCAGTGTTATTGTAATTAATGCTTATTGGACATGTTTACAAGTGTCATACATCAAATTAATATTGAAAATGTGTGTTGTATTCGTAATACATCCTTTTTAATATATCAATCTAACATCTAGATAAATTTCAAAGTAATCTAATGAATAAAAAATATTTTTCAACACATTTTAAAATCAAAACTCAATGTTTTAGCATTGAGAAATAATGCATAAACATCGTTTAAACACCTTTGTTCAACATTGTTTCAAGACTTTTCTACTAATCTCATGTTTCCATATTAGCTTATCAAGACTAATCACAACAATTTAAGAGACTACTATTTGCTCCTATTACCTTGTTTATACCCTTTTGTAATTTCATCTTTGCAAAAATAAAAAATGTTGTATTCACAAATAACTTGCAATATTTTCATGAAAAGATTGTGACTCGTCCTATATCAACACTTGAAAAGTTCATCATTGTACATCAAACTTTTTTTTGGATTTTAAAACTTTTGAGAAGGTGGTTACTATGGGTGATTCTTGGCTAAAAAATGTTGAAATTTAAGTTTTTGTAGTTAATTGTTGACTTAGATTTCAACTTACTAGCACCAAAGATTAGTTATGATATGGTTATATCATTACCAAAAAATAACATTAGTTGGCAACAATTGGAATTTTCCCAATGCAATTATGATGAATATAAATATATTGAAATAGTTTCATCCTTATATAAGTTTTAAAAAATAAATAAATAATTTGAATTTTGAGAACCAAATTAATCAAAAGTTTGTTTTGAACAAAAAAATTACTTGCCAACATAAGACCTAATGTTCATTTGGTTTATCACAACAAAGAATTAATTAGTCCAAAAAATATTTCAACTATTTCCTTGCCCTCTTTATTCAAACAAACTACAATTGTCTTGATTCCTCACACCCCCAATTCAATCAAAATAATGTAAAACAAAGAAAAAAAAAATTTATTCATTGTAAAAGAAGGGTCAAAATTCGAAATTGACTTGAAATTTTTGTTGATTTTGTTATAACTAATCAAAGATTCAACAAAACATGGCATTTCGTTTAATTTGAAACATGAACCAGTTGTGGTCAATGATCAACTTTAGGAAAATGTTTTTTGGCCTCCCTCCATTAGTCATAACAAACATCATAAAGAAATGTTTCTAGAGTGTGAAATAACTAAAAATACATTTTGGCAATTGTTTGTAGGTGGTTTGCAAGTTAATTTCATAGCTTATTTTTCATGAAAGATAATGTTGAAAATGTTTTTGTGTGTTTAGCAAATATCAACACTTGTGCACTGTGGCAATTTCAAACAAGTTTAAAATAATCAAGAATGTGGTTTTTGAGAATGGAGAAAAAAAGAAATGTCCTCGAAAGATGCATAAAAAGGTTGATGTTAAAAGGGGGTTCCATAGCAGGTGGAAAGTTGACTTTCATTAAGATTTTGAACATGTTAACTTGAATATCCAACCCAAATGAAAAATAGGGAAATAAATAATAGATTTGAGTGTGCAATCATGAACATAATAAGTTTTTATGTATACCAAATGAAAACAAAAAATTTCTCACAATTTAATTGGAGTCAATATTGTGGAGAATAAATAACCATGGCATCCATAAAAGAGGTAGTTGAAAATTGGTTAGTTAGTTCTTTCATGAGTGCATTTGCAACACCTACACCAATATCATTTAACCATGTCATTACATAGGCACCGCACACATCAATAACCAAAGCCATTATTACCAAAATTTATGACTATGGGAGGTAGCCTAAGGTAAAATGGCATGACATCATAAGATAAAACACATAAAAAATATTAAAAATAGAATCACAACATAAGACAAATGGAAAGTGTCATGGCATAAATCATAAAATCATAGTAGCATATTCGAAACACAAAATAGAAAATTAAAAAGGTGAACAACAAATATTGGTGCAAGCAAATATGGCATCTTGCTTGCAAATATTTTGGTTGATTGGGCAAACAAGCCCTCAATCTAATGAGGTATAAATTGCGTAAAATACATATCTATCAAAATGAAGAGTAAGATATTCCATAAGTGGCTCCCCCATATTTGTCATTAGTGATATTCATTGTCAGCCAATAAGATGTGTGTGAGCCACAAGATTCTGAACTTTTCAAAAGAATTAGAAATTAAGGCAATCTTAAGATTATCATACAATGTACAATTGTGATTGACAAACCTTTATGGCAAGAACGTAATCACACACAAAAACATCTTGCTTTTGAATTTTTTTAATCCAAGCATGAACAATTTCATGCAATGGCAATAAACAAGTGAACTTGAAAAGCAAATGGACATTAAACAATGAGTCAAAATTGGTCTTTATTATAGCCAATTCCACTTTATCTTGACCCAAGCAAAGTTTCATTAAAAATGGCTTGTATTTAGACAAGACTTTCTTAGTAGGTGACAACATATATATTCAACAAGTGTAATAAATTCAATGTGCTTTTTTTAACTATGACCAAAGAATGTGTACAAAAAATGTAACAATAACTCAATGCAAAATACCATAGGTAGATGACTCAAAACTTGCATTGCTAACTTGGGTGTGTTGTGCACAACATTGGATCCTTTCTAAATGAAATGAATATTGAGTTTGTATTTAACATGTAACCCCATTATGGGCACCCTATCACACAACACAATTAGGACTTTGAGATGGAAATAACATCAAATATACATGGAAAAAAAAAACTTATTGAAATAAAATAAAAAAATCTAGATTTGTACCTAAAAAACATTTATTCCATCAACTCCAAAGGAAAACCACTTTTTGGCAACATCAAGAATTGATATGAACCACAATTGAAGACATCCATTATACCACAAGTTGATCAAGTTGTTATTACCACAACCTTTGGTACTACGTTCTAGACACATTAAAATGGGTATTCAATCTCAATCATTGGTCAACAACATGACACATTTATTTAGGATTGTGTATCAACCATGGTAACCTCATCACATGTTAGTGCAAGAAATTTTGCATTTCAAATGACTTCTTTAAGTTTTTTTATAACTTGATCATACATAAATTCCACCGTCATCCAACCAATGTTGTTTGATTAATTTTTCTTGGGAATATTTGAAACACCCAAAAAAATGAAAAGAGACTTCAAAACCTCATAAACTAGCATTGGCCTACCATGTTGGAGAAGGTGAAATATGGTGGCAAATTGTTATCTCGTGACCCCCTTCACCTTTGGTTTCTTGAACTTATTGCAAAATTGTCATTTTTGAAACACATAAAAGGCATTTTTTGAAGTGTTAAGTGATCGCACCTATTGTTTATATACCATTGGTCCTTTTTAACATCCAACTATGGAAAAAATTTCTTTGCCTTCCTTTTTCCTTCACGTTTCACAAGGTTATTTGTTTTGGTTCCCAACAAAATTTCCCTCCATGCATTGCAATGCACAAATTAAACAATGGAAATTTTCAATCTCACCATCACCACCTTGCAACATCTTAGTTCATGGAAATCATGATTCCCAATTATCTTGACATTTGCAATTGGGCTCATAGTTCTTTTTCCTTTTTTTCTTTGTTGGTGTGTCATCAAGCACCTTCAGAATGTGATAGTCTTTTTTTGGTCATAAGGGGACATAGGTGGGTAATCCAATTAAAAAACTTAAAATCATTTCAAGGTTGTTGTGTTGAGGCATGCAAATCACCTCATAAATTGTGTTAGATAATGAAGCCTCAAAGAAAGACATTTTCACAACGATAGGACTTGGACGAATGGGCAATTTCAATGGCCACCCATCATCAATATTGCAATTTATTCATCATCCTCATCTTCATATGTATCACTATCCTCCTGGACTCCTTTCTGTGGTTGATCTATGGTCTATTGTTCCTCCTAGTAAATTGGTTTTTGTACCTCAAAATTTTGCACCTTAGATGTAATAAATTGGTATGGTTTTAACTTGTTAATATTTACCGACATAGGGTTAGGTTCAAAATTAATGAATATCACCAATAAGGCTATATTGTTAGACAACATGTACTGTACCCTATATGGTCCAAACCATTTTCTAGTGAACTTTCCCAATTATGATTTACTCCCTTTGGAAACCATAAAAAAAAAATCACTAAATTTGAATTATTTTTCTTTATTTTTCTATTGACCCCAAAAAGCCCTATTCCATTGTTGAGTTCTTAACTTAATTTTAAATTGTAATCTATCTTCCTATAACTTCTCTAACTCTAACACCCTACACATTTTCACCGAATTTCCTTAAATCTGTGGTTATTATTGACGATTGACATAATGTATTTTGTAGGAATTAAAGAATGTAACCCATAAACAAGCTAATATGGTGTATACCATGTAGCTACCTTGTTTGTTGTTTTGTAAGAAAACAAGACTGTGGGTAAATGTTCATCCCAATTTGTTTTATTCTCACTAACTAACTTAGTTAATAATGTTCCCAATATGTTGTTAGTGGAGTCTACATGACCATTCCCCTATGGGTAATAAATGATAGAATTGACATGTTTTAGTAAGAAATGATATGTCAAATGTTTTATAACATCATTTGTAAAATGCACCCCTTGATCTATGACTATAATTAGTGGACATCCAAACCTAATAAAAATACACTCATATAAGAATTTTGTTGTTACTACTACAATGTTTGTTTTTAACGCTTTGGCTTCCACACATTTGGTTGCATAATCTATGGCCACCAATATGTATTTATTCTTGGTATACCTTCTTGTTAGTTTAAATGGTCCCACAAAATCCAAGCCCAATTTCATGAATGGTTCTTTTGGAAGAATTATTATTAATTTGGCCAAACTTTGTGTAGCCAACCCTCTAATGCGTTGATGTACATCACATGATCTCTAGACATCACTAACATCTTTGTACAATGTGGGCCATTAGTACCCTACATCTAAAATCTTCTATGTGATTTCAATTGCAAAATAACCTCCTATTGTTCCCTCATGCAACTCTTTCATCACCTTCTGAGCTTATGTGGTTGACAAACACCTCAATTTGTTGTCCTACCCCATTGTATACAAAACATCATTTTTCATTGTAAAAGGTTTAACCCTCCTGGTTAGTTGTTGTTTTTGCCTTATTGACAAAGATTTTTCCATTTGTCATCACTAGTAGAAATCAACCAAAATGTAACCACTCCATTTACAATTACATGCAACTTGTAGTCGTTTGCGACTAGATTTGGGAATATTTGCAACTACAAGACCAACTTTTAACTATTTTGGTCATTTTCACAACTATGATGCAACTATTAAAAATTTCATCCTATTGGTTGCATCAATTTTACATTTATTTTCATCCATTAATAAGTTAATATGTCCCATTAGTTGCAATAATCACCAAATTAGTTGCATCTTAAGGGTATGCTACAATGACATAGGGGTGTATTTTAATGTAAGTACTAAAATTATATATATATATATATCTAACATGCATACATATGTATATTGTTCATATAATGAATATCAAAATTAATATTTGAATTAATTTATTTTTTATTCAAATCTGAAAATTTATATTTCAGCTTTGAAAATTTTTCATTTAAATTTTAGATAATCATTTGATTCGAACCTGAAATTTAAATTCCAAATTATTATTTTGGATTCTCAAAATTAATACTTCAAGTTTGAAAATTAGTAATTGAGTCTAAAACTGGACATTTCATTTTTGAATATTGCTATTTGAATATGAAAATTGACATTTCAATTCGGATTGTTTTTTTAAAATTCAAAAAAACTTATTTGATTTAAAAATTGATATTTGAATTATAAATTATTATTTTCCAATCTAAAAATTATTATTTCAATTTAAGAAACTTTGTTGAGTCTAAAAATCGGCAACTTGATTTTAAATATTTTTATTTAAACTTGAATTTGATATTTGAATTCTGAAGTTTTAAATTTAAATTTTAAAAAATTATTTGACTTGAAAGTTGAAATTTGAATTCCAAATTATTATTTTGGATTCTCAAAATTAATATTTCAATTCAGAAAATTATTAATTGAGTCTTAAAATTGACATTTTAATTTTGAATATTATTATTTGAATTGAAAATTGATATTTGAGTTCTGAATTACTATTTGGAATCTTAAATTTATATTTTAATTCAAAAAATTATTGATTGAGTTTCAAGGGTTTTTTCAACTAATGTTATCCATAATAAATCACTTTTATAAATAATTATAAATGATTATGTTTATTAAATCTAGGTGACACTAAATAATTATTGTTATAACATAGATTTGTATATTATATAATTTATATTATTATATTAGAAGAAATTAATTAATTAAATTAATGTGACATTACTTTAAAATCATTGTAATTACTTCAGATAAGAATTAATTAGTATGTGAAGAATTATTTTTTAATTGAACATAATTATTCACACTTTTTAATTTATAACTTCAAACCTGAAATAAAAATTTGGAAAAAATATAATGTAGTTAAAATATTTATTTTATTGATTTTAATTTCACGAATTATTATATAATAATATTATCTTTTTAAAAATTCTATGACTAATCATCTATGATAAATATTTTATATTAATTTTATAATAATTATGAAAATTAATGTTTTATCTAAATTATTATTGTATTTATAGTTAATAATTACCAAGAGAAAAAATTACTTGACCTATAATAATTTTTACAATAATAAATGTAATTATATAGTAAGTAATGTAATTAATTGAATAATAATTTTTAAAAATTTTATGGAAGAATTTACTTTCTAATAACAATTGTTAATTCATTACTTATAATTTAAAAATAGATATTTAAAATATTTAATTTTAAATTATAGTCATTAAAATAATTTTAAATTAATTATATTATATATAATTCGATCAGATTCTAAAAAGTAATAAAATATTTTAAAATATTTTATTTATTTAATTATTCGTAGTTGTGTATTATAAATTGTGAGTAACTAGATAGCTAGTTTGTTAAATATTAAGAAGTTATTGCTTATTTAAGTAATTGATAATGAATATTGAATATTTGTAGTGTATAATTTATAATTTAGATATATGTAAATTTAATCATTATTAATTAAATGATTATCTAATTATCTAGTACTTGAAGTGTTTTAAAATCTAAAAACTAAGAAAGTAAGGCATGAAGAAAATTTTGGAATTACAACTTAGTTTATAAGGAAGTTGCAACTTCAAAACTTATCCCATATTATTTATTCTTCATTCTTATTTTGAACATTATATAAACAAAGGGGGGTGTGGCCATGTAATTTCAAATTAAGAAATTTGTGCACATGGGATGAGCTAATCAAAAGGCTCAACCCAAAACAAAAAAACAAATAATGCATAATTTTAAAGTAATTACCTCCCCAACCTACTTATCTATTTAACTAGGTAGGTACCTAGTTTGACCTACCCATTTAGGTCGGCCTACATACCTACCTATATGAGTAGGTATTTAGCCTAGGAATGTAGAACCTACCTACTTACTTTTTTATCTAAGTAGGTAGGTAGGTAGGTAAATGAAGATTATAGGCACCTATTTATGTACCTACCAACCGGATATTAATATTTTTATTAAATTAATTTTTTTAATGCCATGTGGCATATTTACATTGGGCCATGTGTCAATATAAGATCATCCAAGTATTTGAATTGAACGTCCTAGATTATTTCAAAATAATAATAATAATAATAATAATATAAAAATGAAATATTAAGACACATGGCAACACATGATTTGCTTTCAATTGTGACCAAAATAGTTGCATCTTAGTCGCATGTGACAATACGTATATAATGGAATTAAAGTATGAAATGTTTTTGTTGACTTTTTCTTTCATGCAATACATTTTATCATTTACGACTATTTTATCACATGTGACTTGTCTTAGGCAACTAAAAGGATTTTAGTTGCAAAATGTTTCTTGCAACTAAAATTTAGTTGCAAAGAGTAGTCGAAAATAAATGTTTTTCTTCTAGTGCATGTTTATATAAAAACATTATGACATTAGTCAACCAATCTAGTTTTCTGAAAAATAAACTAGCATAAATGTGGTATATTTTGGGACTCCTAAAGGTTCTGTGACATCGAGTAATCTAAACAAAGCATTTGCAACTACATGATTATTGCCTAACTTATATATTACTATGAAATCATATTCCAACAACAACAGTGACCACCTAGTTATTTTCCTTCAAACCTGTGGTTTGTTTACCAAGTAAACTAAGGCCATATGATCAACATAAAACACAAACTTATTTCCCGACAAATAATGCTTAAATTTATGTAATGCAAAAACCATAGCTAAGGCTTCTTTTTCTATGGTCCAATAATTTTCTTTTGCACTATTAAACAATCTATAAGCATACACTATTGGTTGATTGCTCTTCCCTATGATATTTTGTGTTAATAAAACCCCCACAATTAATAATGATGCATCTATGTGAACATGGAACTCCATGTCCCACTTCGGTGGTATTAAAATCGATGCTTCAACATATTTCTGTTTTATCAATTCCCAAACTTTTTAACACTCCTCTATCCACAGAAAATTCTCTATCTTGTGAGTTTCATAATTGGAGCCATGATCATTGCAAAATTCTTGATAAAACATTTGTAAATTTGTGCCATGCCATTGAATACTTGAATATATTGTGAATTATGTAATACATGCATATTCATTATCGCTTGTATTTTCTTTGGATTAAGTAGTTTACCTTCCTTAGGTGCAAATTCTTTAAGGTGTACCAAAATCTTGTCATAACGTCACCTTTTTCTGTCTTTTTTACCTAGTCTATTTTTACCATGTAAAGACAAATTTATGGATGTTTATGATGGAATCTAGAATTGTAATAGTCTAAAATATAATCCTTCTGAAAGTTTTGACCACTTTTGATTCATTGACTTTTATGGGGATCAAAATATAGGGTAAAAAAGGATTACAATAAGGACTAGGCCCTTTTCATCCTATGTGGTACACCTTAAAAGATTTTCACCCCCTTTGAAATAATAAATCCAAGAATTACTCTAAAGAATACCATAAAAACGCATTTCTTTAGGTTTAAATTGATGTTGTATTCCTTACACTTTTGAAAACATAATCTTAGCTTCTACAAATGAGTCTCCATATTGCTATAGATTGTAAAATCATCCAAAGAAATCTTCATAAAAGTATCTAAATGTTTTCCAAGAATGTTTTTGTCACAATTCTTTGAAATGTTGAAGGTCCATTATTTACTCCAAAAAGCATTATTCTCTAGATGAAAACTCTATAATATGTGACAAGTGATGTCTTATATCTATCATCTGGTGCTATAGAAATTTGGTGAATTTAGAATATCCATCCAAAAATGAATATGCCTCACACCTTGCCACTATGTTTAGTATTTCATCTATAAATGGTAATGGGAAAGGGTAATGCTTGGTTGTAACATTCAACTTTCTGAAGTCTACACAAATTCTGAACTTCCCATTTTTCTTTGGTATTACAATAATTGATGACAACCAAGTAGCTTCATCCACAAGTTGTATGAAACCTACTGCCAATAATTTATCAATATCCTACTTAACTAATGTTACATAATTTGGATTCAATATGTGCTTGGCATGATGTGCTAGTGGTAGGTTGTATCCAATTCAATTTGGTGTTGAACCAAATCTAATGGAATGCCCTTTAGATCTTTGTATGTCCAAGTAAAAACATCTTTGTACTCCCTTAGCAATTCCTCTAACTTTCATACCTTCTTTAGTTATAAATTTGAATTTACCTTCACCATCTAAGGTTTTGCTTAAGTCCCCAAATTCATATTCATTAATTGTTGTTTTTCTATGAATGTCTAACCTATTATTTGCAATTCTTGAACCTTGACCTTGGTTGGAATTTTGTTAGTTTGAACATTCCCTAGCTAGAATTTATAGTAGGTCTCATGATACACATTATCTTCTAAAACAACTTTTGGCTCATATATGTTTGTAGTTTTTCCTTCCATTGAAATGAATTATGTATTACTCCTCTTTATACTATGATTCTAAACTTCAATATCTATGTGGGTAAACTTTGTGGGTTCTACATATTGAAAGTTTTTTGGTAGATTAATAGTGCCTATGGAAAATAATTCTAACTTTGTAGCGAATATGATATCCTCCTCCTCATCTATGATACCATTCTGATAGTCATAGCATAACAACACTTTCGATCGTTTCACCTCTATTCCCAAGTGTTTAGTCATAATACTATAGTTCGGATTGTATTAGTCCCTCAAATCGTCACTGTGTTCTACCCCCAATCATGGGCTTTTCTAGCAGCCTTCAACCATGGTCTCCCTAGCAACATGGAATAACTAACATTTATCACATTGTTCTATAATACAGTAGACGTAATAACATAAGGTATGTCGTGAACATTTGTCTTCACATCATGGATCAGTCCCATTTGCTTTTTAATGGTCTGATCTAACGTCCTTAGATTATATGGTGTGGGTTTAGGCTTTGGTAACCCCAACTTCAATCTCAATTGTTCTATAATGATATTAATGCTAGACCTTCCTTTTAACAAAAAATTCTTTACAATTTTTTTTCCAATTTGTACTTGAATATCTATCATATGGTTATTAGTAATGACTTTCATTGTTGCTACTTTTGGTATTATATATGGTATATTTTTTCTATTATTGTTTTAGTTATAATCTATGGTTTATCGGGTTTCGTTTTCTGCCATAGATATCTTTTCAACTCAAGAGCCATTTTTAATAACTATTCGAAGTTCAAAGTATAACTGGTTTCCAACATCTATCTACTAATATCTTGAAATATCTTTTCTACCGATATCAATTTACTTTGGGAAATTTTAGATTCTTGAGGTTTCTGAGGTTCTATAGAAGGTATAGTATTTGGCATATCCAACCACATTGTGTTCCATCCCTCTATTGATGTAAAAGATCCTTCATTAGTAGCTTGTACTTTTTGCAACTATTGAATTGTCTTTACCATTGTCTTTTTCAATTTGTCCTCCTCCTAATTTGCAATACTTTTATTCTTCCTTGGTTCTCTCCTAGAACACCTAGTTTTTTATGATTTTGCTTCTTGTAGCAACATTGATGTCTATTACATTCACATTTGTAATGACTAAAATTTGACCTTAGCTATTGTTTTCCCTTTTGAGCTTGATGCATTTTTCCCTTGGAACATTTCCTACATTTCTACAAATTTGGGATAGTTCGTCATTTTATGCTCATTTAAACCATAGATGTGGTAAACATACAACGTATTTTTCTAACCTTTCTAAGGTTGATTGGTAGCCTCTGTTGTTACAATAGTGGCCTCTTCTTTTTTCTTGACTTTACATGTTTCCACATTATGGTTGTTTCATCTACAATTTGTGCAATGTTTGTTAGTTTTTCTTGGTTCCATTTGTGGTTTCATCATTGTTACAGATTTAAAAATCTGTAGTATCGACAATGCATTTTGAGTTTCTGTTGGTGTCATCCCTTTTTCACATAGCATAATCACTTCCTTATGCAACTATAACATGATCCATTTCATTCTTGCAATTACAATGCTTAGATAGGATTGTAATCTTGCCCAAAACATAGTGGTCAAAAAACTATCTATGGTTAGTGTTTGTAATCCATGAACCAACTTTTGTCTACACTCATAGTACACTTCAACCCGCCTAGTCTTTCCCTATTTGATATTCTTGAACTCCATGTAAATTATTTCATCATTTGGAGTCTTTTAATGATGTTTATGGAATGCTTGAATTAATTTACAAAAATTTTAGTCAAGAAATTTTGACATGTAATTATGACACCAATCTAATGTTGTTTCTCACAATGTATAATTGAATGCATTGATGATGTACTCTTCAGAGGTTTTTCCATTTGCTTTAATAGTCATTTAAAACACTTTCACATGGGCATTTATATTTGTATCCTTTTTGTAATTTGGATACTTCAAAGTTGATTAATATGGTCTGGCCTCTAAGCCCCTTGCTATAGTGTTCACCATTGATTTAGTTTTTTGTTGTTCACAATTTAATGGAATCAACGGTGGCCATCCCACAAATTTGTTTGCTTGAATTGTTATGATTGGTGCTATGTACATTGTTTAAGGTTTTCAAATGGGTACTATTACCTAACTTGGATTTTCATAAACTTGGTCTTCTCATCTTCCAACTTGAATACTCACTAGTACTTAATATGTGTAGTTCGACCATTTTCAAATTGATTTTTTTTTTCTTGATGGCTCAACTTTTGTCCAAGCTTATAGGCTATAGTAACTATTTTTAACATTAAAGATCTAATCTATTATTCTTGTGAGAATGGGTATCTAAGGTATCCCGTTCATTAACTTGGGCCTTTTTTATGGTGTGAAATCTTTGGACATCATTGCTTCCAATTGTACAACATTCATTTGTACTTTTTATGGTATAAAATTTGGTTTTACAAAAAATGGTTTTGCCTTATTCACACTAGGAGAATTATGCATTCTCAATCTATTTTGTACAACTACATTTCATTTAGACTAATTTTCTGCAGTTTGATTTCTAAACTATTGTGGACTTGTTCTCTCATTTGTGGTTGTTTTATAGAATCTATGTTTAACATCTGTTGTCCCACATGTCTGACAAATCCATCCCTTATTTCATTATCAATTTGTGGACATTTTGTGATATTGTGTCCTCTGATTCTACAAAAATATAGATTCAAGAATGAGTTTGAACCAACATGTTTACATCTTCAAAAATCGTAACTTTTACATTCTAGATTTTTTAAAATCTCTTTTGATTCCTTTGTTTCTATTATTCATCTCAAGTGGTAATGTCTTTTCTAGAACATTCACTTGTGCATCATCATACACCAAGGTTTTTGGGTAATTCGTATCTACCCACTTTGGAATATTGAGATTGTAGTTGTCATCCACGTCCTAGTTTTCTACTGGTTCATGATATTTTGGCAATGTTGACTAGTACACAAATGGTACATTTGTACGTCTAATGTAATCATTTCACCGACTATTCATAGATTTTGGACTTGAAGAATTTCCAAGGTCCGCTTGATAACAATTCATCCCTTGAATTTCTCTCATCCCCACGTTCTCGAATAGTAAAGGGTGTTTGAAAAGCATGGATACTCCCTTTTCTTGGGTACACTTCTAACCTGATCCCTTTCACTAGAAATTGCATTTTGTACCAAAACGTCTATGTGGAACCCCTGTGCATACTTCTCTTTGTGCTCCCATTCCCACTAAAGACACTTGATGTTTTGCATGTCATTTTTTTGTTTGTAAACTTTTGGGTTTCAAAACTATACCCATGTTCGGCATTTCATACACCTTTTGGTTTGTATCTTGATTTTTTTCTAGATCAAAATTCATGTTTTGACGCTTGGCTTTTTGATCCATTTGATTCTATAAACTTCGAGTCACCATTTGATTCATATCGTTGTGTAAATATTAAATTCCTTTGGGTTCTTGGTATATTTTTTGACTTAAATCCTTAGGACTTTCACTGTTTAAACCTTTGTCTTCAGTTTGCCAAAAAAATTAAAAATCTATATCTACCATGAAAAAATATCTCCTCTTGTAATTTTTTGAGATTTATAGAAAAAATGCTCTAAAAAATAAATCCAAATTATTTAGAAATTTTCTTTCTTTTTCTTTTTGTTTTTTTGCTTTAGAGGATTTTTTTTGTCCCTGAGATGTTTGCCAAATGGTAGGTGTGGATTCTATCCTAGGATTGCTCTTTACTTATTTAAAAAAATAAAAATTTCACTTCAATTATTGATTTCAACATTTAAAATTTGTGGTTTAGTTGTTCAAAATAATTCTAGTAGATTATTTCACACAATTTATTCTTACAACTATTGTTGATTCTACTCAAATTTTATTTAGACTATTTTAAATACAAAATTTATGATCAATACAGTTAGATTATCAAAAAGCCAAAACACAACATATACATAATAAAATCCATGCTTCCTCATCAAATCCACACTTCTTTTTTTACTTAAAATTGAATCATATAAAAAATCTATGGTTTTAAAGGTAAAAATAAAAAATGAAAACATGAAAAATCTATGGTCGCAAATACTAATAGAAATTTGAAATCATACTTTGTTTCCTTGTCTAACTCTAGCAATTCTTTAAGTCTTACTCTATGTAAAAAAAAATCTCTTCCAAACTCCCACAATTTCCAAAATTACATCTTCAGTCATTTCCCTCCAAGAGAAATTCAAAATAAAATGTTTAGCAATCCTAATTCTATTCAACTCATCCACAACCTTATTCAATCCCTACCATTCTTTTGTTTTATGTTACCTTGGTTGATCACTACCACACACCATGTAACAATAACTACACATGGGACATATATATTCATATAATATGAAAGCAACACCAACTAGTTCTATAATGACAAGAACTATGGCAATTAATTCTCGTAGCCCCATACCTATGGTGTCAACTATAGTGGTGTTCACTTCAACTACATTACCTCTAGACCCAAGAGGAGAACCACCAAATCTTCTAGGAATGTTTGTAGGAGTAGTGGTTCAATTGCAACATTGTTTTCTTAACTTTATAGCCTTACAAAAGACTACTAAACACAAATACATTTTTTTTTAAAATTTGAATGTTCATATATAAATATTTAAGGTTGCCATCAAAACAAATGGTGAAACAAAGAATGAGGAAATCATAAATCTATTCAACTTCACATTCAAAAACACAACACTTATGGTGTAACAACTACATGAGGGATTACCCAAAAATGTAGATTTGTTAACTAATTAGAGCAAGCCTTCTGTAAATATTATTCAACAATGTAGAATGATGAACAAATGGAAGTGTATTATGAACGATTATTAAAGGTGGCAAACAATTGGAAAACACCCACCACTAATAGCTTTTTAATTACAATTTTCAAATTTGAACTATGGTCATATTTACATATAACAACTATAGGAATGAAAAGGGCAACATTGCAGTAGCATAAAAAGTCAACACTATTATGTGAAGAAGGGATTTTAAAACTTGAAACACAAAATTATCTCTCAATACCGCAAGGATCAAAAACCACAAGAACACCAATAAATCAAATTACAATAGGGAAATTAACCACACATGTATTATACAAATTGTCACCACACCAACCACAATGTGGACACATGTTTTGATGTAAGAAAAAAAAATCAACTATGGTGGTATTAGAAGTTAATGCACAAGCAAATAAATTGCCTAGACCATTGATGTATGGACTTGTTATATTTGTGAAGTCATTGGGCATTATAAGTTGACAAATTGTTTGAAATTCAATGAAATGTAGAACATATTCAAAAATAAGGGGGGTAAAACTATTGAAGAGAAACTTGTTATTGATGTGAAAATTATAACTACATTAGTAAACATGGTGGATGTGCATGTGGGAACAACTAAAAGCAAGGAAACTAAAGTATAAGCATTCAAAGAATGAGAGTTATTTAAAAAAGAATGTAGTAAATTGGGAAGTAGAAGAATGTCTAAAAAAATCCATGGTTGAGACCATATAACAAATGCAAATCACTAATCCACATGTGGGTGTACCTCCAACAATAGTAAGAGAATGGAATAGTAGTTGGGCTAGAATGCCCATACAATAATACTTGCAAAAACCTCAAAACCATAAGAAATATTTTTTATTCTTTAAAATAGGTTAATATCCATAGAAGATATTTCTTGGGAAATTAGATATACTTTGAACCTTGGACAATTGTTAAAATTAGTTCTTAATTTCAAGAAGTATTTATGTAAAAAGTTGAAGCTAAAGAAACCAT
>Ga0209611_10000544_pt1 | contig 57328 bp, 45 predicted proteins | sample S1TSphgellanicum_3_FD_187693 | JGI IMG/M metagenome (GOLD analysis project Ga0209611, IMG submission 187693) | Host-associated microbial communities from peat moss isolated from Minnesota, USA - S1T2_Fc - Sphagnum magellanicum MG (SPAdes) (version 2) | ecosystem: Host-associated > Plants > Peat...
ATTCTCAAGCTCTCCCTCTCAGGACTCAGGAGAGGAGGATTGGTTGATGTTGCGGGTGTTTTGTTTTGCAAGGATTTTGTACTCTGTTAAAACCAAGGGGGGCGGGGGTGGGTTCATCTGACATTAACTTCCCACCATTCACGCCGGTTGATTGATTTGCCCATTCCTGACAAATTTCTCTCCAGTGTGTTTTGTTTAGGGGGTGTGTGTTTATGAGTGTAGGGCAGTCGTCTCTTTGCTTTTTCTCAATAGAAAGAATGAGCAGGTAAGGCTCAAGAAAGAACAAACATGTAAAGGTCTCTTTGCTTTTTTCCATAGAAAGAACAAGCTGGTAAAGGTCCAGAAAGAACAAGCAGGTAAAGGTCGAAGTATATGGGACCTTGAATGGCCAGTGTTTTGCAAGTGAAAGAATCAGGTTTGAATCAATGTTGTTCGATTATTGATTTTAGAAGGAACCTTTGGTCTTGGTTTTGTAATGCCTTTTTTTTGGGGTTTTGGATGGAATCTTTCATCTGATTTTGATATCAAATTTTTTTAAAATTAAAAATCTCCAGTTCTAGTCATTTTCACAAAGAATTTAAAACTAGTCCAGTTTTTATGGAATAATAATTATGTACAACCAATCAAATGTAGGGTGAAATTTATATTTTAAAAATAAATTTATATTTATGTATCTAGAGAACTTGAACCTTTTAAAAATAAGGTAACATCCTGGTTTACGTTTAGCTCAAATTTAAAACTAACTTGATTTTTCAATTAGGTTTTTATGGTGGAATCGAGAAAACTTGAAACTTCAGAACTTGGTCCAAAACTTTGGAACTTCACTTACAACTTGGACTTAAACCTCTTGAAACCCAAGAACTTGTCAACATTAGTTTGAACCAAAACAGTGGTTTCTACCAAAAATATCTCTTTGTTTCTTTGAGAAGCCTACTTGTTCTTTTGAAAAATTGTCAAAATCTCAGAATTGATTGTTATTTTATTTTGCATTCACAAAACTAAAAATGGAACTCGTGGTTCTTTGATTTTGAACTTTTTCAAACAACTTGAAACTGGTTGTTATAAGCAGTGTTGGAGCTATTGATTTTTTCATAATTACATGTTATGTTATATTTTTAAAAATTGGGTGTGAGTTAGGTTATCAATAATTTTGATAATAACTATTGGTTACGATAAGGGCAGGTCTTCAAATACCTGGTTGATAGCCGTCATAACTTACAAGATATTCATTGGTTATAAGTTAAAAATAAATAAATTAACAAGACTTTTTTTAAATGTTTTTTTTAATCATCAAAATATTTAGTGTTGAATGAACCTACACCTATTGATAACCCAAGTCATCCAGGTAAGTTATTAGATTTCAAAATTTTAATATCAAGTGATAGGTTATTAATTCGTTGTTAAAAAATCAACAAAAAATTGGTAGGTTATTAATAACCGGATTGTAGCTTTAATTATAACCGGGTGAAAACACAATATTAAAGTCAAAGAGCTCCCTGATACTCTTGGATTTGAGGGAAGAATGTGTGTGAGAGGCAACCCATCTAGTTGAGATGCGGAGTGAAATGTTATTAATGGCAAAACATACATGAAAACTATTTGATATTATGAAAGTCACAAAATATTTTAATGAACTTTTTTTAACACTTGATGAAATAACAAAATAATATTGAATAATATTTTAAAAATTACTTGTTAAGAAAATTTCCCCCCCTTTAACTTGGGTTGCTTGGACTTCACAATGAGGATGTTAGTGAATGAAACTTTTGTGATACAATACTCACTAGCAAAAATTGGTCATTCTTAAACCAAATTCCCAAGTCCACAATGGTAAGAATGATGCTTATCAAGGGTTTTATGGTGATCCCATCAAAAAAAAGCCATAAGTTAAGCTATACGTTACCAAAAGTTTTCATGTCATTCTTTATCAAAACCTATGGGTAACTCCAAACAAGGAAGAGTCCAACCCAACATTGGCCTTGATTTCTGCCCAGAGACCCACTAGGTGAGGTTACAATCTAAGGATCCAAGGTGCACAACTTGTGGTTTGTTTGTAAGGTGGCTTGGACTCCTCCCATTTTCCGTCATTTTATGTTCAATATTTTCTGTTAAGCTTGGAAATTGTATCCAATTCTTAATGTTGTGTAAGACTGAAGTAGGGGAGGGGGGGGGAGCTTTCCCAAAAGCTAGGATTAGAGACTCTGATATGGCCTTGTATGCCAGGCACTTAATTTTCGGAATGCTCACCACTTGACCGTCAAGCTTTGTATTACACTTACCATGTAAGCATGTTATGGAACAAACATAACAAACTTGATGTTGTGATAAAGAACATGCTTTTAAAAATTGAATGGATAATGAATAAAATAATATCCTCCTTTTTACTCACATTTTATTTTTTGATTAGACAAAGTGACCTCCAAATGAAATGCCATTGCGGGGCACACTCTCTTTGTGAAAGGATAGAGAGCACCCATACCATGTAATGTACCCAAATATGGGGGTACATCACCAAATCAAACAATGCTTTACCCATTTGGACTAGCCTTGTATAAGAGACAAGAAAAGATTGGACTATTAAGCAACCTCACTTTGCTTGACAAAAATGTTTTTCATAAAACCCCATCAGTTAGGGTTTAGGGTTTAACATACAAGATGAATTTAAAAGAAACCCATGATTGTGTCATAGGTATATTTCGAATATCTCCACTGGAGTAGGAAAATGGCCTGTACATAATACTTTCCTCAAAGCACATAGCCTTTAAATTGCATGAAACTCAGTTTGAACCAGGGATTATTTTTTTTTCAATTTTTGTGACATAAAAAAATTGATAACTTCTTCCAAAAAAATTCAAAATTAGTTGAATTTACATTAGAAAAGCAACATTTATAATTTTTAAAAAAATCAAACTTTTTTCTTTATAAAAAGAAAATAAAACCACTGGTTTGGACATGTAAATATGCACAAGATGGATATAATGACTTCCAGAAGGCCATTTTTATTAAAAAAAGAAGAAGAAGGGGGGACTTGTTGCATTCAACATGAAATTCTTGCACCTCACATGAGTGGGCCAAAGCCACAGCAAGCAGCCCAGCAGATGTTGGTGGTTGTTGTTTTTGCAGAGTGTAGTTGCAGTATTCGACCAGCAACAGCAGAAGCTGAAGATATCATAAATAAACTCCTTCCTTTCAAACAAGTACTCACTCCTTTTTTGTTCAGAACCTAAACTGGACTCTAACACAAAGTCCAAAGTGTACCTACTAGTAACTACCCACCCTTCTGTGTAGTAGTCTGTATCTACTGACTACTGTTTGTTTTCTGTGACAGTAGTCAGTAGGTAGGTAGTAGAGTCCAATTTGGTGTCTATAAAGTTGAACCCCCTAACCCCCAGTTGCACCTCCTTCGACCATAGTCACCATTTTTGAGAGACAAAGTCCAAAGTGTAACTACTAGGCTAGTAACTACCCCACCCATTTGTATAATACCTTACATTGATGTTAGATTTGTCACATATTAATTCAATTTTTCCTTGTTGATTATTTTGGGAAATTTCTGTTGATATGTCTGAAATTTCAGAATAATTTTACATTGACTAAGCCTAATAAAAACAAAAAATTCTTGGTTCTTTTTTTCCTTCTTTACATCAAAACCCTCAATTTGAAATTGCTTAAAATTTTAGGGTTTAGGATTTGAGGTTTTGAAGGTTAAAATTTAACCTTACACTTTAAATTTTACCTTTCTTGTGTTGAAAACTTGGAAGACAAAGTGAGAAGTGTTAAAATGTTTTGACACTTCTTTATTACAAAAGGTGTCCATGTATGCCAAGTGATTTCATTGGATTTTGAATGAATTCACTGGCTGTAGTGAATGGGGATCGATGAAAAAACAATGAATTCACTGGTCTAATGAATAGAAACTAGTGAATTGCACCCACATTTTGTAATAATGCTTAGGTGTCGAAACTAACATCAACATTTGTTGACTCTACCTTGAGGGTGGGGACATTGTGATGCACCACAAAAATGGGCCAAAGTTTACCATGAATCACTAAAAAAACATTTCCAAAGATTCACTTGGGCTTCACCGTGCTAATCACCATGTGTGTTTTCAATTTAATATGTTGAATATTTATCATCCTTATGGATGTCATTTAAAGGGCAGAGCCATTATGCCATGAGCAGCTTCTGTTCTATGTCAGTATGTAGGTAAGTAGAGACCAACTTGGTGTCTACAAAGTTTAACCCCCTGACCCCCTCTTGCATCTCAACCATAGTCACCACTTTTGAGAGACTATTGCTGACATAGCATTTAGTTATTGGCTCTGAGATGGCCTAGCTATTTTTATCAACCTCCTTAAATATGTAGGTCCATAACTTAAAATAGCTAAAGAGGTAGGTAGCAACCTCCACTTGTGTAATATTTTTGCCATCAACTTAGTCTTGGTGCTCTCTAGAGTCCAGACTTTTCCTTATAAGGCACAATTCTATGGACTCTCCTTTAGGGTTAATGGGTTGAGTTTAGAATTTAGAAACCCTAAAATTTAAATACCTAGGTTGATTTAGCTAGTTAAACCCAGAGTATGTAAGGTGCAAAAATTTATGAGCTTTTAATTGAAAACAAGATCCAAAGTTGAAGGAGAAAATAATAGAAGCTTATATATATATAATTTTACCAAATGTGCAAATTACAATGGCACAACAAACTAGGTCTGGCTAAATATCATGGAAATGAACAAACATTAGAATGACATTCACAAATTAGAAATTCTTGGTTATCAAAATTTATATTCTCCATCTGAATGTAAAAAAGAGAAGAATTTCAAATTTTGATGTTGAAGTTAGCAGCAGCCTTTAGCATAATTTTAATCTTTCGCAAGTTTCAAGTTTTTCAATGCAAACCCTATTTTCCAAAAATTAAAATAAGATTTTAAAAAATTACATGAATGATTCAATTAACAGACTTCTTCTGCTCAATTTTGTTCTTCTTCAAGGGCACTATTAGATTAGCTGACCAAACTGGGGACCACCAAATTGTTTTAACTTTTATCCTTTGAAAACTGAGGTTTTTACAAGTAAAATAGAGGCAGGGTGGCGTTTCAAAAAATGAAACGCCTGCCCGTTTTGCGGAGGAAAGATTCCGCTTGATAATGTGCCCTTGATCGAGGTTAGAAATTTTCTGCCCGTGGTTTACGGGTTTAGAGACCTTTTCATACTAGGACCCATCTGGTATTTTTTGAAATGGATATATGATTACAACATTCATAACAATTTTCCAAAGTCGTAATTTCCATCACTAATGCAAATAATAATACTGCATGTTACATGATGTTTGACACAAAATAATTTAACAAAAAGGTCTAGGGCCCCCCCCAAAAAAAGGGATAATTTTACTTTAGTATTTGTCAAAAATTTTGAAATTGAAAACCATTAGATTATTATTACAAATGCACAACAACATATAAAAAGTATTTTGCATACTTATTCTTCAACTGTTAAAATTCTGAAAAATTAAATTCGAAACCATTGAACCTCATTTTTCTAGAATAAATAATTATTCAACACAGAAGCACCAAACATCAGTCGTAAGTAGGTAGGTAGTTGTAAGTAGGTAGGTAGGTAGGTACCTATAGTAATAGTAATAATACTCCAATAGCAATGCAATTGGTAGTAACAGAAACGACAGAGAAAAAAGCAGCAATTGCATAATTGAGAACCCAGAAAAGAAAGAAAGAAAAAGCTTTGTAAGTGAGATTGTGGGCGGCTGCTTCTGGCTGTGCTGTGAAACTTGATTCCTGATGTTTTCTGCCAAAATGTTAAGTGTAGTAGTAGTATTACAGTACCTGGCAAAGTTGCTGCTTGCTCGGGTTGATGATTTGTGTACCTTTTAATCTGTTGTTGCCGTGCAAGAATATGTACTTCAATATTCATTACATTGTGCAACACTGAATTCTGAATTGAATTGTGTTTGAGAGTTTTTGTTCTGAATGGACATGGTTTCAAGTTTTCAGACTTCTTTTTATTGCAATTTTTTGCTTTGCTTCTCATTTTTGCAGAGTATTTAGTGTAGTGTTTTGTTGTCTCCCCTTTCTAATTGCATTGCTCATAGTTTTGGTACAGAAGTACTACTAGCCTAGCACTGTTTTTTGTTGTCTCTCATTTTTTGGATTATTGCACTATTGTATTGCCAGTTTTGTGGTGGAGTCTTGGTAACTCAGTTTGGGTTTTCATCCAATGGGTCTCATCCATTGGAAAACCATGGTGCACCCATTCAATGGGTTCATTGGTCTTCATCCAAAAGGTTTCCTATGGCTGGTGTACAACCACTCAGTTGTCAATTTCATCCAATAGGTCTCATCCATTGCAAAACCAGGTGCACCCACTCAATTGTGGTCTTCATCCAACAAGTTTCCTAAGGATGGTGCGCACCCACTCAGTTGTGGATTTCATCCATTGGAAACCGTGGTGCACGATCTCAATTGTGCTCTTCGTCTAACAAGTTTTCTAAGGATGGTGCACACCCACTCAGTTGTGGATTTCATCCATTGGAAACCGTGGTGCACCCACTCAATTGTGGTCTTCATCCAACATGTTTGCTATTGATGGTGCACCCACTTAGTTGTGGATTTCGTTCAATAGGTCTCATCCATTGGAAACCATGGTGCATGCACCCACTTGATTGTGGTTTTCATCCAATGGGTTTCCAACAAACAGTGCACCAACTTGGTTGTGGATTTCATCCATTGGATTGTAGGGCATCCTTTTCATTCAATGGGTGTCTAATGGATTGCACACCCACTCAACTCAATTGTGCTTTCCAATGGGTTTCCAATAGATAATGAACCTCTCAGTTTTGGTTTTTATCCATTGGGTGTCCAATAGATGGTGCACCCACTCAATTTTATTTATTTTCTTGTGCATCATGTTTGGTGTTGTTGAGTTCAAATCTAAAGCTCAAAAGGGCACTCAAGAAATCAAAATGAAAATAAAGTAAAATTCGGTAAACACCAAATTAGGGTTACGTAGCTTGAATGAAGCACTTTGGCCAAAGGTGGATTTGCATAAGATCCTTAATTTTAGGTACCATTCATTTTGTTGTGGTAGCCATGATGTTTTGTTTCCCCACTACTTGAACGGATGGATGTATCGTCTGCTTCAAAGAAAGATATTCAATCCTTCTATGGAACAAGTAGCTTATTCAAGAGTTTCTTTTCACTAGTGTGCGAGGTACTACAATTTGATCCTCTCTTGGTGAAAATGAAGGGTATTGATGTCAAGTACTCGAGGAGGTCCGTGATTTAATGGTATTGTTTCGTGAGGAAAATATTCACCTATTGTGCTCATGATCATGTTACCTATCCACCATTGCTTTTTGATCTACTTGGTATGTACCATTTGCAAACTTGTAAGCCAAATACGTACCCATCTCAAAGAGTGACATAATTGAAAAAGAAATGGTGCAAACAAGGTGATATTTTGTTTTGATGAGTAGGGTTACACCCCAAGGGGCAGGGTGGTCTCAAAATAAGCGCCTGCCTGCCCGAGGTGGATTCCCTCATTTCAGGAATGCCCCACTCCAAGGCTGTTGAGTGTTAACTGGAATGAGCTGGGTATTAGAAATCACACCAAACCCCCACCGGGTATCAATCCAAGAGCCAAAGTTGATAACCAGGACTGTTAAAAATAAAAATACCCGATTTTGATATATAATTGTAGTTATCAAAAACTCAAATATTGGTTATTACATAGAATTGTGGTTTTCAAAAAAAAATGAAAAAATGATAATGTCCACCTGAAACCACCGGTTCTTTGCCGGTTCTTTCACGAAACCCATCAATTTTTTTGAAGTTTTTGAAATACCTGGAACCAACAGTTCTTTGATTCTGATTTTTTCAAATACCCAGTGGTTCTTTGGTTCTGAGACTTTTTCCAAGTACCTGGAACTGACGGTTCTTTATTCTGTTTTTTTTGAAATACCCGGAACTGGTGGGTACTACAAAAAAAAAATACCCGCCCCACCCCACTGGTGCTTACGGATATAAGCACGAACAGATTTTACTTTGTTTCTTTCCACTTTGGCCCATGATATCCCCCCCCCCCCAAGAGTGGGTGTTCAACTTTTCAACACACCCTGCCCTTTGCAGAGGAAAAGTGGAAAAGTTGCACTTGGTAACTTGCCCTCAAGATACACTAGAAATTTTCTGCTTGGGGCCTTTACGGAACTGTATGATACGCATGATGCTATTGATATCCTTATCATGTTTAATATCCAAGGGAATTGAAAGAGTGTCCGGACAAACTGAAAAACCGAAAATAGTCTAAAGGGACTAGGCCTAAGCATTGAACATAAGCAGGAAAAAAAATAAAAATTATTTCATGTGTTTCATGTGTAAAGACGTCCCAAAATGATGAATGAATAAAATGGATGAACAAAAAACAAAGACCAAATAGATGGATAAATGGGTGAGGAAAATGGATGAACAAATGATGGGTGACAGAACAAAGAATGAATAAATAAATGGGTGAACAAAGTGATGAGAAAATACAAATGAATAAATAAATGGGTGAACCAAATGATGGATGAAGAGAAAAAACGAATGATAACAAATGGGGTGGAACAAGAGGATGGATGAAGAAAAAAAGAATGAAAATAAATGATCTGAATGAAAAGGGTGACTGAAGGAAGAATGAAATACTAAATGCAGTGAACGAAAATGGATAGATAAATAAATGGAAAAAGGGAACGTAGATGAAAACAAGAAAAATATGTGATGAAAAAAATGCATAAATGGATGAATGAATGAATGAATAGGGGAAAAAAAGGATGAAAAACAAAACATGTGTGCGAGACAGAAACCCAAAATAGGATTACAAATATATATATATATATATGAATAAGGGAGGAAAATGGATGAAAAGTAACAAATCTATGAATGAGAATAAAAAGGAATGGACAAATAGATAGATAGATAGATAGAAAAGAATTTTTTCATCCAAAAGATGGGTGGAAATTTATTTATAAAGATGAGTAAGAGATGAAAATGGATGAAAAAAAGGGTTGAGCAAAAAAAAGAATGGATATTTAGACAGATAGAGAAGCAGCTTTTGATCCATAGTATGGATGAAAAAGTTATAGAAATGAATAAGAGAGGAAATTGGATGGAAAAGTATGAGAGAAGAAAAAGAATGGATAAATGAAGAGATAGAAAAGAAGTTTTTCATTTTAAAAATGGATGAAAAATAGTCATGTAGATGAATAAGCGAGGAAAATGGAAGAAAAACAAAGAAAATGTATGAGGAGAAGAATGGATTAAATAGGGAGAGAGAAATAGGAAAGTCTTTTTTCATCTCAAAAAGGATGAAAAACTGCGTGTTATTTGGATTGGTGAATGGAAGAAGGAGGGAAGAATAATAAAAGAAAAGAGAGAAGAGCAAAAGAAAAGAAAAGAGCGGAAAGCGTTGTCGCAATTTTCTTTGGTAGTTTTGTTCGTTTTTCAGCTCCCTCTGCATTTCGAGCGTCGTGTGCGCTTCACGTTGTTATATAGAAGACACGAAGAGCTTATGGCACCATAATCCGCTTGCTGTTGGCGTCGTCCCCCTTGTGAGAGAGAGAAAGAAGCTCGGAAGGTCGCTCTTGATGTGATCTCCTTCTTCTTCCTCACTGATTCTCTTCAGACGCGCCTCATTACTCGATCTTTCTTGTTGGAGTTCTTGCTCGCAGTGAGGGAGAGAGTCGCGGGAGACGGAGAGAGACGGGGCGAGAGAGAGAGAGTCTTTCTTCTTAGCTGAGCTGATTTCGATTCTTTCTTGTGTGGAGAGAAGGAGAGAGTGATGGAGAAAATGAATCAGGGAGGACAGAAGGTGAGTGTTCGTGGCGTCTGGAATGGAGTGAAGAGCGCCCTGCTTGTTACGTCCTTCTTGTTGTTGTCGTTCTTGCTGGTGTTTGAGGTTCCTGGTGCCTCGGCGGTGGTTTTCGACTACGGGGATGCGTTGGAGAAAAGCTTCTTGTTTTTGGAAGCGCAAAGGTCGGGCACGTTACCTGCCAACCAGAGAGTAACATGGCGAGGCAACTCCGGCCTCAACGATGGCCGCTCTGCAGGAGTAATGCGCCCTTCTTTTTCTTCCTCTTCTTCTTCTCTCTGTTTCTTTCTCTTTGTCTCTTTCGGTGTCTCTCTGGCTCTGTCTCTGTCTCTTTCTTGCATTGCATATCGTAACTTTCTGCAATGCACTGAGAGGTTCTGCTCAATGTTTCGTCTGCATTGTCAAGCAAGAGAGTTTTATTTCTTCCGAGTCTGCAGTGTTTCTGGCGGCTTATGTCGCCATTTTCGATCTTGCGCATTACTTTTGTTGTGTCGCAGTGCAGCAAAGCTAGTCAATCGAGAACAATGACGGAAAGATTGCTGTATGAAGTCTTGTCGACAAAATGTGGCAGCATTGTTCTCGCATTCTGCTCGTCTTTTTTCTGCTGGAATTCTGAGCTTTTTTTCTTTGTCTCTTACCTGCATTCATGCTTGTGTTCACGCCGCTGTCGTTGCTACAGGTGAACTTAGTCGGCGGCTACTACGACGCCGGCGATAATGTGAAGTTCGGATTTCCAATGGCGTTCACCATCACCATGTTGTCGTGGAGCGTGATCGAATACGGCTCGCAGATGGCATCGCAGGGGCAGCTGGGCTATTCCTTGGAAGCCATACAGTGGGGCACGGACTACTTCATCAAAGCTCACCCTGAGCCCAATGTCCTCTACGGCGAGGTACCTTTTCTCTCTCTCTTCTTGCCACAAGCATCATCATCATCATCAAGAGTGCAATGCAGTGCAATGACGGGAGGTCACGGCAAGCTTGCATCTGTTTGCAAAGTTCGCAAACTCTTTTGTTCCGGGGAAGAATCCGTCTTCATGTTCTGCCATTGTCTTCTTGTTGTGGTGCATTGCAACATTCAAGAGTTTGTTGAAGGAAATGTCGTCTGTAGCTTTGGACTGCGTTGAGGTTTCTCTTTGGTTGTTGTCGCTGGAGAAGAAGGGAAGAAAAGAGCAGGGCTCGCTGAAGACTGATTGCCTGTCTTCTGGCTCTGTGATGCTCTCAGGTAGGCGATGGAGATTCAGACCACGCGTGTTGGCAAAGACCCGAAGACATGACCACAAGTCGGCAGGCATATGTATTGACACCGAACGATCCAGGCTCAGACCTTGCAGGCGAAGCTGCAGCAGCTATGGCTGCTGCATCCATTGTTTTCAGATCACACGGAAATCCTACTTACGCAAACGAGCTTCTCAATCACGCAGAGCAGGTAACAATCCATACCAGTGATGCTACTGCTGCACCAGCAAGCCTTACTTTTTCTTCCATTTCCCTCTGCCACTTGCTCATCTTGTATCTTCTCTGGTTTCCCTTGCTTCCTTTCTGCTTCCTCCAGCAACCCATCTGCTATTTGCTCATCTTGACCTTCTCTGGTTTCCGTGCTTCCTTCTTCCTCCAGCAAGCCATGCGTCATTTCCTCATCTTCTTCTCTACTTTCCCTGCTTCCTTTCTGCTTCCTCCAGCAAGTCATGTTTGCTCCAAACAGAAGCTCTCTGGAAAGCTCTGAAGAAAATCTGATCCATGGAATCATGTGGTTCTAGAAGTTCATGTCCCACAGCTTCACTGTTTGTCAGATGGTAGATGCATTTGATCCTAGATTGAGACCTTGTGCATTCCGAGCAGATTTTTGTTGCAAATCCAGGTTCTCTTTTCACAAGTTCTTCACTGCATTTTGCTTTCTTGAGACAATGTTTTGTATTCAAAACTGCAGATGAATCTCTGCTATTCCATGAAACCATTCTTGGTTTCAAAAGCTTGATGTCCAGATAATGATGATGATGATCTAGAGCTTATCAAATGCCTCATTTATTCAATTCTCTCGCGAAATGCTTGATTGTTCAATCCTCTTGCTTGCTCCTATATGTTGTGCTCTTGTTCTGTCTGAAGTGAATAGTAAGCTCTTGAAAGTGGTGTGTGGGTGGTGATATTTCTGAATCTTGCAAATGGTGTGTATTTGTGTCCTCTGTGTATCTATCTGTGCAGCTGTTCAATTTTGCAAATACCTACAGAGGCAGATATGACTACAGTATACCGTTGGCCGAGAAGTACTACCAGTCAGTCAGCGGTTATGATGTAAGCACTTCCTTCCCTCCCTCCTGACTCTAGCTATCATAATTTTTTCGTTGAATTATGCTTGAGCAGAACTTGTACAGAAATTGTATAAAATACTTCTAGATCTGGTGCAACTTTTTCTTGTACAAAACATACAGTTTTTCTGAACTTTGCTCACACACAACTTGAACAGAATGTGTGCAAAACACTTCTAAATCTGGTGGGCACTTCTTTGTCTTCAAAGCAAAACAACCACAGTAAATCTAGTGTACTTGCTTCCTGCTCCTGCTTCACATATGGTTTTGTGGAGAATAGTGTCATCACTGGGGGCAGATTCTACTTAATTGATGAAAGTATTCATAATTGATTTTATTTTTTGCAGGATGAGTTATTGTGGGCAGCAATGTGGCTTCACGAGGCAACAGGGCAAGAATCTTACTTGCAGTATGTAGCAGAGAATGCACAACAATTGGGTGGTACAGGATGGGCCATGGACCAGTTTGGTTGGGATAACAAATATGCTGGAGTTCAGCTCAAAGCTGCAAAGGTAGGATTTGTGTTCCCCCACTACAACACGAAGAGGTGTAAATCTGTCACCACTAGATACACAGATGCTGTTCTATTTATACATTAATGTTCATACAATAACCTGTTATGTGAAGTTCTGAGGTTTGATGCCTTTTGAGTCCCTTTTGAGCCTGTTATGTTTTATCAAGTGATGAATTTCAAGGTTTTTCTCTAGTCTTTGGAAGTCCCCCAGGACTCTTTCAATTCTCTCATGGAAACTTGTTTTCTCGGGCCATGTCTTCAGTTGCTGATGACTGGAAATGCTGGGCCATATGCATCAACCCTTCAACAATACCAAGCAAAGGCAGAGTACTACCTCTGCTCAGCACTGCAGAAAAATAATGGGATGCAAATGCCCATGACTCCAGGTAATAATAATTTCTGTAAGTTGATATTGTCTCTCTGAGATGAAGGACCTTCACTTGCAATGTGAAACATGGCAGTAATTTCAGAGGCTTACTTCTTGAGAGTAACCCGCTTGTGCTATGCAGGAGGCATGTACTGGATCAACCCCTGGAACAACATGCAATATGTTTCTACAGCAGCTTTTCTCTTGACCGTTGCATCCGACTATTACACAGCAGCTGGACAACAGTTGTCACACTGTTCCTCTTCAGTCAACAACGCACAGCTTTTTGCTGCTGGAAAAGCGCAGGTATGACATATTCTCAGAGACTGGACCATTGCAACACATCAGTAGAATAACAGTTCCAGTGGATTATATAACGGGTCATTGTAGCAGATCAGTAGAGTACCAGTTGGAGTGGATTGTAAACTGGGCCATTACAACATATCGGTAGAGTACCAGTTCCAGTTGATTATAATCATAAGAAGCTTGAATCTTGCAATCTCCTATTGACTATTCTTCTTCCTGTTTTTATGATGGTTTTTACATGATTTTGGGTCAGGTGCTAAATGGGCTTTATGTGGACTGGGTGGTACAACAGGTGGACTACATCCTTGGCAACAACAACAGAGGTCAAAGCTACTTGGTTGGATTTGGTTCTAACTATCCTGATCAAGTGCATCACCGAGGGGCATCTATTGTGTCCATCAAAGTGGACTCACAATATGTGAGCTGCTTGGGTGGCTATGCTGATTGGTACAATCGAGCAAGTGCCAATCCTAACCTCATCACCGGGGCTCTTGTTGGAGGCCCAGATGAGAATGATGACTTTGTGGATGAGAGAAATGCTTATGAAATGACAGAGCCCACTACATATAACACTGCTCCCTTGGTTGGTGTCCTTGCTCGTCTCCAAGGTGGTGTTGGAGCCACAGGTCTGTGTTTCTTCCTATTCACTTCTCTGCTATCTCTGGCTTTATATTTTCTTTTTTTATTGCGGTGAACAAATGGGTAGAGTCTTCACCTAACTTTTTTTTGTTGGGGTGAACAATTGAGTCAAATTCTTTACTAATGTTTTTGTTGGGGTGAACAGAGAATCCATCATCAGCAGTTGCAGCAACACATCAAAGTATGACATCACATCAAAATCTGGCTGCAAATCCAGTGCGTGCCCATCCCCAACAGCAGCAGGCTAAAGATGTGGTTACAATCACACAGAAGTTGCAAGTGGAGTGGACTGTCAAGGGCAGTACTTTCTACAAGTATGGAGGCTCAGTGATCAATCAATCAAAGGACACGGTCGCATCTCTCACAATTGTCATACATCGCCTCTATGGACCCATCTATGGATTGTCCCCGATACACCCAAATGGGAACTTCTACTCATTCCCAGCAGGCATCAAGTCATTAGCACCTGGTGAGAAGATCGATTTCGTATACATTCATCACTCAGATGCAGCAATGATCTACGTTCAGAAGTACGCACTCACTTGACCCAAAAACTTTCAGATCTGTTCACCAGCGGGGGTGTATTACAAAATGAGCCAAGTTTTTAAAGAAAAACTCTCTCAAGTGGGTAGTTTAGGATTTTATTTTGCGGGTTTGTTCTGAGCTGCTGTTCAAAGGCCGGCCGAATGAAACCTCATTTACATAGTAATGCCCCAAATCATACAACATGTTTTACACACCCTTCTTTTTCTGCGGTTGGTGGAAATCAACAGCCAACTAAAAACCGGTTCTTCTCCTGATGGAGATAATTAATTATAGGCTGTTATGTTTGCTTATGCAATCCAATGGTTGTTAGCAGATGGGGAGCTAGTTTATTATCTTCATCCTTTCTCTATAGTGAAATGAATTGAATATGGAAAAATTGTAGACAGTTATTATGCCATTCACATCCAATTATATTTCTGCAATTACACATCCAATTGAGATGATTTTTGGTGGTGATGAAGTTTGTCATTTCCTAGAGTATAGAAAGGGTTTACTCAGTCCTAGCTTGGTGCCAAGGGGGTTTGCATGCAAGAAGTAGTTCCATATGATAAATCATTTTAGGTTGGAAACAATGAAATTTTTGTTATGTAATTGTATAACTACAAAATTATAAAGGGAGTTCCATTTGATAAATCATTTTAGATTGGAAACAATGAAGCTTTTGATATGTAATTGTATAACTACATAATCAAGAAAATAGTTCCATTTGACAAATCATTTGAAATTGGAAATAATGAGTTTTTTAATATGTAATTGTAGAACTACATAATGAAGAAAGTAGTTCGATTTGATGAATCATTTGAGATTGAAACAAAGAAGTTATTGGTATGGAATTTTATAGTTTATAACTACATAATCATGAAAGTAGTTCCATTTGATGAATCGTTGTAGACTGGTAATAATCAGGTTTTTGTTATGTAATTATAACTACATAACCATAAAGGTTTGTTTATTATGTTCAAGCTACATTTTGTCAACACTAATCATCAATTATACACTTTGAAATTTAATGAGCACAAACAAAAGGTAATAAGACCTGCAATAAAATTGTGAGAAGAAAAGAGAGCCTTTGAATTTGTAACTTTCCAATTGCAGCTGGTTTTATATTTAAATTTAGAAAGTCTAAAACTCGAGTTGTATCCTTGTGAAAACACTTTGACCAGCACCAAACATGATGAAAACCAACAAAGTTTCACCAACAAAACACACACAGTACACAGATATAATCCCAAAAATTGCTGTTGGATTGAACTCCCAAATATAAAAAAGAAAAAACTCTAGTTACACCAAACTAAGTTCCAACAATAAAAGTTATCTAACATGAAAAAATTAACAGTTCTGCAATAAATACTTGAGATCAACAACTCCATAATGACACACTAAAATAAGCTCTACCAATAAATACATTTGTGTATCTTACATGAAAAACTAATGTTGTGCAATAAATAGTTGTTGACATTATCAAGCTAATAACAAATGGAGCACTTTGTTATCAAAGTATGCAACTGACAACAATTGTCTTCTCAATGTAGTATGCAAGTAACATTACTATGATTGTCAAACTACTTAGCCTACAATCAAGTCATTTTGTTTGTTCCATATTGAAAATTCTCAAGATCATAAGACTTTTGAGTTGACTTCGCATCTAACATTGGCAGTAGATAATGTTTCAAGTGTGGACTTTTCTTTCCAAATTGGTCATTTGTACATGACAATACATGGTTTGAAGTTTGACCACGTGTGTTCCTCTTCTTATGCATGATTCAAGCATTGTGTAATTCATTTGTGCCCAAATAGACAAGAATGTGATAGTAAGAATGGATGCAAAATTTATTGTTTGCAAACAGTCTTTTACATGCACTGTCTAATGTCCAACAAACTCACATCATTTCTGTTGTAGTTGCAAGAACCCTGCATATTTTGCAATACTTGATTGCTAATTTTGATCATCAATCTGAAACATGAGTATTATCATTATGAACCCGTGTTTGTGTCACATTCAACTATACTCAAAATTATTAGGTATATGTTTTCAATTGTGATATCCTTGACTGAAGACAAAAAACTATATATATGAAAGGATATAAAAAACCATTAACAAAAAATTAACAACATTCATCAGTTTACCAACATCTATCTCCAAGAAAAGGATCTACTCCAACATCACCATAACGACAATGCAAAAGAAATAGGGAGAAGAAATAGAATAAGAGAGTGGATGTCTATTCATGTAATAACCCCATAACCTCTAATCAATCAAGATCAAAACAAAGCTCAACTTCATCCCAAGTTTGTATATGTTTGAGTAGATTTGATTATAATATTTCTATCAAGATAACATTTCTATGCAATGTCATAGATATGTGTTTGTAATAAAATATATAATGTGTTTGAAGGAGACATTCATGATAATACTATTAACTTCATTTTAAAAATTTATTTGTTAAGTGCCAATCAGCATTATGATTGAACATCCTTATTACGTTTGGAATGTGTGATTGAAAAAACACAAGAAGAAATGTATCCTTTTCCACCCCCACACATTACAACTATTGTCCAATTTAACTACATTTCAATTGCATTTAACCATCTTAAGTGTACAAGTGGCTTGTTACACTAATTATTATTCATAGTTGTTAGGTTCACTATGTTGTTCACTTATGAATATATTATTCAATAATTTTAAATTGTTGATGTGGAAATTGAGGTAGCTTTTAACTTTATTTACACAATGCATTATAATGGGTTAATGATCTTTTTGGACATTTCTTTAACTATTAACATCATACATGAATTGAACTATCAATTTTTAACATGTGACAATCATTACTTAGGAATTGCATTTTACATGTACCATATTTTATTGAAACATATGTAACAATTTTAAATGTCACATTTATATTGGAATGAATTGATGATTTTTTTCACATCTCTTCAATTATTAGTGTTGAATTATTCACTTTTAATATATTGGAATCCTTTTTCACAAATTATATTTTACACTTGGTGTGATATATTAAAACACATACAACTCAATATTTTACAATTATACTTGAATGATTTAATGATTTTTTCACATTTCTTGAACTATCAACATTTTTACACAAGTCAAATCATCCATTTTGAGCTTATTGAAAACATTATTCAAACATTGCATATTACACTTACTAGTATAATACATTGAAACATGTATAACAACTTAATGCTTCACATTTATATATGAATGGGTTAGTGAATTGTTTTGCATCTTTTGAACTATTAACATTTGCACATGAATTGAATCATTCACTTTGAATGTTGTTGAATCCACTATTCATGAATTGCATTTTGCACTCATCATAATTTTTTGAAATTGATGTAAAAACTTGGGAAGTCTCACATTTATATTTGGATGAATTAGTGAATAGGTCAAAATGTTCATGCATGCAAAATCTAAGATGCATGTAAACTTTTAAATTATAATTTTTTTCATATATTAAATTCTTGTACATTTATGTAAATTAGAATGTATGTTTTTCCCTTAGTTTGGTTTAAGCATCATGGACAAGTTTATTATTATGAATGTTCGTGATACCACACCAAAAAAACCCCATTTGAATTGTTTTTGTTAGAAGCAAAATGTTGAAACTCTTGAAATACATGTTGGCAACAATAGTTAATACATTTTCATGGGCATTGGGTATGGTTTTTTGTTAAACAACAAAAACATCAAGCTCTTTGGGTGTAATCACATTAACGCATACACAAGCAGTTGTCACTAGTGCTTGGTTTTGTGTATCTAACATTTTAGAAAAAAAATGAAAAATTATGAGTGGAATTTTTTTTACATAATGTTCTTTTCAATGTATTGGTATATATACTTTAAAAGTTTGAATTAATCTAATGAATGAAAAATACCCAAAAGCATTTTGAGAACATTGTAACTAGTGTTTTTAAGTAATAAAAAAAAGTCTTGTAATTAGACTTGAATTTTTTTGACAATGACATATTTTTAGCAAATTTTTTATGTAAACCATAACATAATAGTATGATGAAAATTTTCAAGATTTTTCAAGATTTTTTAAAAGATTTTTGTTCAAAAAATTACAAAAATATTTTAGAATAAACACTCAATAAGCAATCACCCAAGGGGGTGGGTCTAGCTCATGATATCCCATTTGCACCCCTTTTCATTATAAATATTTTTTCATTTGTTTTCATGGATGTACAGTCTAATTTTTTATTAAATGACAAAAATAATAAGTTATTTCCATTGCAACTTGTTCAATGTTTGTAAGCTTATACTTGAGTTGTTAGTTGTGCCCAGGGGGGACACTAGTAAAAAATCAATAAAAATACATGAGTAAAAATATAAGGTGCAATATATTAGTTGTTGGGTAAAAATATAAGTTAATTAATTTTAAAAAAGGTACATTGTATTCAAATAATCAATTTAATTATAATATAGGGTACTATGCAATAATCTAAAATAGTGGATTATAATTAATATAGGGTGGCTTTAATATGTATATGTTGAAAAAATTAGATAATAATAAGGTGATAAAAAATAGGTTGGACAATTATCTAATAACCCCTTCAAAATGATCGTTTGATGCACTTAGATCCCAAACTTTACACTAAATGTCCCTCTTGAATAGTTGTGCAAAGTTTAAACCATAGGTGATTTTGTTCATTGTTATCATTATTTGCATCATGCATAAGTTGGAGGTTAGAGGCTAGTAATAGGCTCATTGAATTTGGAGTTTTAAATATCACAATTCATAAGCTTTTCATGAATGGTCAATCATTGCAAGATTTTCCAAGGTTTTCAACGATCCTTTCAAAGCTTTAGATTTAAAACTCCAATCCTTGATCATGATTGATGATCAATTTTGCTTGAACGATGAATGTTGTAGCAACTAGCTTGATTGTGTAGCAACTAGCTTGATTATAAGTTGAATCATAGTTTTGTAGGAACATCAGCCACATACAATCTATGCAACTAAGAATTTGTTGCTTCAAGTTTATTATTTGAGGCTTGAACATTCGAGGGGGACACTTAGCGTAAAGTTTGGGATCTACATGAATCAAATGACCCTTTTTAAAGGGGGTATTAGATAATTGTCCAACCTATTTTTTATCACCTTATTATTATCTAATTTTCTAATATGTACATATTAAAGCCACCCTATATAAATTATAATCCATTATTTTAGATTATTACATACCCTATATTATAACTAAATTGATTATTTGAATAAAATGTACTTTATTTTTTAACTAATTAACTTATAATTTTTACCAAAAACCAATATATTGCACCCTATATTTTTACTAATTTCCCCCTTGAGCTTGAACACTCAACAAGCTACAACAATGTAGTTCCATTTAAAGGTAACCACATTGTTTAGTTCTTTGTCAAAATTTTCATTATATTGCCACATGTGTGTAATGCACATTTTTATTTCATGTGTTTTAGACTTGGAATCAATGTGCTTCATAATTGTAGTCCATGTGTTTCAAACTTGTAGTGTGTTTCAATCCAAACTTCTTATAAGCACATTTTAGAATCTTGATCCTAGTGCTTGTAGCTTGAGCACATGGCTTATCTTGTATTCACATTTTCTTCCAAAAAACATTGCAATTATTTTGTCATTATATGCATTTGTCACCTTGTTTTTCCTTTGTCAATTGCAATCCTATCACATGTGCATCACATCCACCAAAACTTTTTAGGTCCAACAATTTTTGGCCTATTAGTTATAGTCATGTGCATTGCATCTATCAAGTCTATTTGGGTCTATAAGCTTTTGGCAATGTTGCCATTGGGCCTTCCCAATGATTTTAGGCACATGTTTTTTCTTTCATGTTCATTTTACACCTCTTACACCTAATGCTAGTTTTAACCAAAGCCCTAGGCCTATTGATATCAATCGTGCTGTTCTTGATCTAGCCAAAATATAAGTTAACCTTGAAAATAGTAAGAAATGCAAAAAATGGATGAAATGAACAATTGCTTCTAAAAAACATGGGCTACAGAACTACCTTTTGTGTTAGGTGTTGATGGGAAGGTGCATTAAGCGAAATGCAAAATCTATAGTAAAATTGAGGGGTATGGTAAACTTTTGGTGTCAAAATTAGATTCCTTGTGGAAGCATGTTGTTTGAAGGAAAACAACTATTACAACTGCAAGTGTGGCAACTAGGGAATTTTTAAAAAAGATGAACCAACATGTGTTTAACGAGTGCTTGCATGTGTCCATGGGTAGGGATTTTGTAGTGCAATAGGTAGTTGCATGTGTTGTGATAGAAAGAAAAAAAAACTCATTCAATTTGCACTCATCTTCCATTTGTTTTCTCAAAGTAGGTCCATGATGGAATATGAACAAATATAATCTTTGTTTGCCTTCTTGAAAGTGCTTAATAATCTATCCAAGCATTGGAATGATTGTGCTAGTTGGGAAATTGTTAAAAACTTGCATCATGTTGTGTGAATTGCCACTAAGGAAACATTTTTGTTTTCATGTTTCTTTTCAAGTTTTGTGAATGAAATAACTATCCTTGACAATCAAAGGTTGGATTTCCATCCATTGCTGGTGGCTTGTTTTAGGTGTGTACCTATCTTGTTCACACTTGAACAGTTGGTTACAAGTGGTATTGCCACAACATCAAAGTTGCCATTTTTTCTACTTTAATGATGCATAGTGGTTTGTCTCAAAATCAAATTGCCAAGCATCTTGTGTGTCCAAGAACTAATGTTGCCTCCACATTTCAGGAGGTTAGATTTGGAGTTACCACTCCAATGATGACCAAGAAAATGCCTTACATTATTGGGATCCATTGTATGGCACATAAAATGAATCTTGCAACGTAAAGTTCATCTTCCATGCCAATGGTTTCCAAATTGGAAGATCTTTTTCAATCACTTATGGGTATTGCTTTAACTCCCCCAAACACTATTTTCAATTCTAGAAACTTAATAAAATTGTGGAAATAAAGGGTTTTTAAGTTCTTTGGAATGTGAAGATGAGGTGGGTTAGCATATGTTAAGGTGGCCCAATAATATCATAAATTTTGGAAATGAAAATGATAGGATCAAAAGCAAATAATGTTTTCAACAACTTTGATGTGACCAATAATCACTTATAAGAAAGTATTAAAAATAATAGTGCAAATAGAATACCAATTTACTTACAAAAAATGAAAAAAGTGGGAAAGAAATTGATAACACTTGAACACACAAACATTAAAGTTTTTGAAAGAAATGCAACTTCAAAAAAGTAAAAAAAAAAATTGTAATGGAAAAGATGACTTGAAGAATGCAAAAAGTTTAATTACTTCACATCAAAATGTACAATGATCACATCTCCTTGAACTTCACCAAAAACTATGTAGCCAAATAATGGTAAAGTTTTAAATCCAAAATGGTGATCCCACCAAAACTAAGTAAAATCCCTAAAATCTCTTTTAAATTAATAGAAAAAAAAATCTTATCCACCTTCTAGAAACCTAATTTGAAAGTTTAAATCAAATTCTACAATTTTAGTATAAAAAATAAACTATTATTTTTCATATTCAAATTTCAATAACAAGTTTTGATTTTAAATCTAATGATGAATTTTCACTAATGAACTAGTAATGGGTTTTTGGTATTCAAATTTGGTAATGTAATGTTATTTACAATTCCCATCCAAAAATCCTAAAGTTTGTTTTAGCCTTTAACAACATGCTAGAACCTTTGAACCACATTGGGAAAAAGTACAAGATGTTGATTGCTAAGATGGTAATTGATATTGGCTTAGTGGAACCAACCAAGGCCAATTTGAATTTGTGTGACATTGATATGATCTTGGGCTTGTGATATGTTTTGCCCATGATAAAATCTATTAATGTTTTGATGAAGTTTGTGCAAAGCAAAGATGTAGTTGTATATGATTACATTATAGTTATCAAAATTTGTCAAGTAGACCTATACAAGACGTATGGTTATTCAAATACATCCTTCCAAGTTACAAATTTTCCTAAATTCATTGATAGTGTTATAAACACATATTATAGGATTGCATAGGATTTGGTGATTTATTTAAATGATGGCACACAACACTTACCTTTCCAAATTATGGGACAATCCCACATGGTCCATTTAGTTGATCTTTTAACAATTCTCCATTCTTCAATTACTTGTGATGACTTTGAAGCAATTATTACAACTATAAATGCATAATGCACTATTACATGTCATTTGTTGGTCATTGAGTTGGAATGTAAGTTTTTAGATCATGAATTGATGAATTTTTTTGAGGTCATTTATTCACAATAATAGTTACAACCCAATTGTGAGTCCACTTTTGAAGTTCATTTGAACTTGATTAAATGACATTATTGTACACCCAAGAAACTTAGTACATCTAGTTCATGGGTTTCTTAGCCACGTTTAGAAGATATATTGAATTTGCAAACATCCTTTTTCAAGTTAACCATGAAAAATCAAGCTCCTAAGGCTATGGAAGAGCTTAGAAATGGAAATCCTATCACTAAATTATGGCATCAACTTGGCACAAACAATTTATGAGTTATTCTTTCCTTTAAGGTTCATGAAACTTGCTCAAATGGGCATTGTCCAAGTCATTGGCAACATAAAAGATGAAAAAACATTTTTCACATTAACCTCCATGAAGTCCAAGCTTCAAAATTAATTATTTGAGCATCTAGACATTGTTATGTGCATGTTTGCTCAAGATTTTTTCACAAAAGACATTTTTCCTTTTCAAGTTAGAATGATGTAGACAAGGTCATAATAAGAACGAATAATTGATTTTTTTTCTCATAATGTCAAATGTTCTAAAATTTTATGTGATATGTGTTATGATACTAATTCTATCAATTGCTACAAGCACGTTGTGTTGCAATTGGCAAGATCCTTGCAATCAGGGTTCAAATCCTCTTCAATGTCTTTTGAATTAATAATTATATTTAAATTTTAGATCCTACTTGCAAATGTTGCATGTTACTTAATTGCATAGCAAGTTTGTATACTAAAAGTCTAAAACTCAAGCACCTCTCCAAGCTTGGAGCCTATTTTTTTCCACTAACATGTGTAAGTGAGAACTAGAAGGTGGCTCTTCAGATTCAAAAGTCTTTCCCAAACTGTCACCTCTATGCTTGTAGTTTAACCACATACATCATACTATGTTTTTTGGGCAAATAACCATATGGGCACTACCTTCACACATGCCCTTGCCACTCATGTTACAAACTAAAAATTTAAAAAAATCCCAGCTAACAGTGGTTCTCTGATTTCAGAATATTTTAAAAATAGGAACCAATATTGGTTTTTCAAAAATTCAAATAACTACAGAACACTATTAATTGCATCAAGATGGTGCTAATTAGAATTGTGTAGTTTGACACTAATTACACCAAGATGATTAGAAGTGCGTACCTAGTTTGACACTAAGTCTATGAAAGGATGACACTAATCATAACTCCAATAATTACATCAAGACTGTGCTAATTAGAACTATAAAAAGAAAAAAAAACCACTGGTGCGAGGTATGGCATAGTATATATATATATAATTTAATCCCATGATATCCGGCGGGTATTAAAGAGGGGTGCTCTGTAGACATTTAGTTGTCCAAAATAGGTTCAGTTCTTCTTCATCTCCGTAAGAGTGCGTGCACATACATACACTAAAAATCTGGGCACAGGATTTCGCAAATGCGCGCCGCCGTCGTAACGCCAGATTTTAGAAGCCAAAAACAATCTCACGCAACCTGCTGGAGCGACGCGTATGTTATTCCGTGATCTCTGAATCTGGCGTCGTTGCAGAGCCGGCGTCTCATTAAATCCTGCAATACCCATCTCTTCCAATCTCTCCTCCTCAAGTACCGCTCTCTCTCCCACTCTCTCTCTCTCTCCCGCTCCTTCTCGCTCTCCCTCGACTGATCTCCCTGTCCTGAAGTCTTTGACTAATCATGCAATTCTTACAAAACGATCAGTGATTTGTAGCACACTACTGTAATTGGGTGATGAAGGATTTGGAGTTCTGTGGAAAGATGATCTATGGCAGCAGAGTAGTACCACTGGTTTTGGCTTCTGATCTTGACGTACTTACTAGCTAGTTGCTGAATTGATACTGTTCCGTTGATTGATTTCTTCAATCAAGGTGTGTGGTCACGTCACTTTGAAGAAGAATATATATTTACAGTTGCGACGAGCTGCAACAATGGCATCCGCTGCAGTGGGTGAGACCTCGAATGCTGCAGCAGCGGGCAACAGAAGATCCTGTAACCAGAATAATATCTGTAGCAACGGTACTATAAGTGCTGCAGCAGTCAACAAGAAGAGCAGCTTGTTGCTGCAGGCCGATCAGCAGCAGAAACAATTACTAGCTGTGCAGCCTGGTGCTACTGCAGGCTCGGAGAAGTTGAATGCCGCACCAGGCAAGAGCTGCAGCGTGAATGTGGACAAGAATAGTATGGCGGATCGTGGGAATCGACGACGTGATCTGGAGCATTACTATTACCAGAAGTCGAAGCAGCACCGGCCGAAGCTCAACAAGACGTATGCCCATCTCATCCACGACACCATCATGGAGTTGAAGGCACGCAAGGGCTCTAGCTCCAATGCCATCAAGAAGAACATCTACAAACTTCACGGCTCGTCTTTGGGACCCAACTACAAGAAAGTGGTGGCATACACGTTGAAGAAACTGACTGCGGATGGCAAGCTCATTCGAAATGGCCATAGCTTCAAGCTGGCACCCACATTCAGGCGCGAGTTTCCTGATCATACTATAATGCAGCAGTCGAATCCGCGCTTGAGGCAACAAGCTGCGACATCGTCGCAGTTGCAGCACCTGCATGCACATCAGCGAAAGACTAATTGCATCAAGAAAAAAGTTCGCGACATGACTAGGAAACGAAGAAGCTCGTCACGTGTAGTAGCTGGCGTAGCTGCAATAACATCTAGTCGACATTCTGGCACTCCGGAGAAGAAACGCAAACCCATGTTGCAGTGCAGGAGAAGATCGACCAGTGCAAAAAGAGATAGTCGTCGGCAGCAGCTCGGGTATAGCTTTTTCAATAGCAAACGCCTGCAAAAAGATGTGAGGAAACGGAAGCCTCTGGCTGCGGCTGCTGGAAGTCGGCGCCGCCCGCGTGCATGGAGCTCCTCTCGATCGACGAGCACGAGATCACGTCTTGCAGCCGGCAGCAGCAAAAAAAGAATGAAGGCAAGCTATAATTGCAGCAAGCGGAAGATGAGCAGCTCGAGCCCATCTCTCTCAACAGGCTCCGCTGGCTCTAAATCTGTTGCGTCTGCCCTTAGCGCACAGTCTGGCATAAGCTCAAAGTAAGATCATCAAGATCATCACATTCTTGCTCATGAGATTTTATATCAAACTTGTAACAATATTGTGAGGTCTGACAAAATCTGTGGCTCGCTGCTGCATGATCTGGATCCATGATTGGCTGCACTGCAGGACTGGAAGATCAGGAGGCTCTGGATCAGCAGGTTCTGGAGGCAGTCGGTCGTGAATCAGCATCTCCTCATGAATCTCTAGTTTCAGAATCATCTCAATCTCCTCTGAATGTCACTCAGAATTAGCTGCTGATCATCTGACTGCTTGAAATCCTCATTTCCTCTGAATTTCTCTCTCAGAAGCTGCTGCTTATCTGACTGCCTGAAATCATCATTTCCTCATGAATCTATAGACTCAGAAGCTGCTGATCTGACAGTTGCTTGAAATCATCATCTCCTAGATGAATCTATAGCCTCAGAAGCTGCTGATCATCTGACTGCCAGAATCATCTATCTCCTAATGAATTTCTCTAAGAGAAGCTGCTGATGTGATGATCTTACTGCATATAAGGTTACCTCCTCTCGAATCCCTCTTCCTCTTTTTTTATGCAAACGCCCCCCTACCCCCAAAAAAAAAGAAAGAAAAAAACACTTGTCCTTGTCCTTGAATTGTATACATATAGCCAGAGAGGTCTCACTGTTTCAGAGCTTCCTTTACAACTTGGTGAGAGGCACTACCATGGATGTGTAAGAATTGAATTGATGATTATGCGGCCAGATAGCTAAATTGTCATATGAGGATTCTGAATCTTATATCATGTCATCTCATGATCATCTTGTCTATGATTTTGGAGAAGAGTTTTTCAATTTTCAGAAATTTGATAAATAAATTTTCCCAGCTCATGGCTTCTGAATCTTCTATCACCGAGCTACTTAATTTTGCACCCGAGCACATAGTCATGATTTGATTTCTAATTATGAATGCAAACAAGTTGCAGAGTTGTTCTTCAATGTGTCCCTTGGTTACAATGAAGAACATGAATGGCTCTGCAGCCATGCAAACAGGTTGGAGAGTTGTTCTTCATCTCCCCAAGATTCCAGCAAAACCATGAAGAAATTATTAACATGTAGTTTTTACTTGTTTAAGTACACCTTAATACTTTCTCAAAAGTCCTGAATTCTTTTTTCTCATAATTATTTAGTGCCCAACCTGATAACTGGTTACTATGGTATTTTCTGTAGTGCCGCTGGCTCATGTCAATCTAGGACAGCACTAGAGAGAGAGAGCCTCCAAGAATTTGAGCAATAGTGAAATGAATCCTTTGTTTTGGGGAATGATGTCAAGATGGAAAAATCAGATGAAGAATTTATGAAACAAAAAATCTAGAAAGTGATGAGATGGATTGTGTCTGTCGAAATTATTACACACTCCGAGCATACAAATGGAATTGAAGACCTCGATCATACAGATTCCATAAAACCTGTATGAACTCCGTGAAAATACAACCCTTCAGGTTTAGGGTTTAAGGTATTCAAATCTCAGAAAGCTCCAATTGAAAACACAACCCATCAGGTTTAGGGTTTAAGGTATTCAAATCTCTGAAAGCTCCAATTGAAAACACAACCCATCAGGTTTAGGGTTTAAGGTATTCAAATCTCAGAAAGCTCCAACGGCTTAAAGAGGATGGGAGAAATTACAAACTGTGTTTTGTCAGTAACATCTGCTGCTTGACCTCCAACTTGTACTTCCACAACATATGACAAAACGAAAAGGCTTTCATTGTACAGACCCCTCTTGTAAATGGCAAATTTCATCTCTTGTTTTTCTAAGAGAAGCAGAAATTGGAAAAGAGAACCATGTGTTGCTCTCTGTCGAACACAAGAGATGTGATGAGAAGTGTTTTATACAATACAAAAGGGACTATCACAAGCCCTAAAGTAGACTAAATCTCAGTTGTATGTTTAGCACCATCTTCATGTGATTAATGTTCGAACTATAGCTCTAGTTAACAACATCTTGTTGTAATTCATGTTCATACTAGAGCTCTCATCGGGAGCGGCTTGCTGTGATTAATGTTCATATTGGAGCTCTGATTATTCTCATCTTGATGTAATTAATTGTTAACATCTTGCTTCTTAAGATGTCCTCAGAAGACACAAGATCTTGATTTAATCAATGTTCATACTAGAGCTTAATTATCCTCATCTTGCTGTCATTATGTATCCACACTAGAGCTTAAATATCCTCATCTTGCCGTGATTAATGTTGATACTAGAGCTCTCATTTCCATACACATTGCTAATGAGCTCCCTGGTTTAAAACTTAGGTTCTAATAATCAGCAACTTGGTAATCAATTTTCAGATTTAGGCAGGTCCAGTTCCCATGAAGTACTTGTGTGGCCTGTGCTGTTGGCTCAAGTGTTACCACATCCTCAACTGATTTGTTTTCCAAAACGTGTTTTTCTGGAATTTATTTGAATTTTCAGCGGCAGAAATCACTTAAAAATCAATATCTCCCCCATTCTGAATACAAATCTTACAAAACAAATTCCATTGAATCCTGCTCATCAAGTTCTTTCCAACAACATCAAAGGCACATTCCAATTGCCCTGAAATTTTCAGCTACAATTTAATTTAATTTTCAATGAAGAAATCATTCAATATTCGAAGAGCTTTTGCACAGCAAGTCCAAATGTCATGGAACCCAGCACATGCACCCCTCCTCATCAAGTGCTTTCCAAAGACACCAAGAACATGATCCGAAGCATCCCAGTTCAGTGAATCTCATAACTACAAAACAAACTACCTTCATAGGTAGATTACCCTTCAAATAGTTTGAAAATGGGTTTGGAGTTTCGACCACTGTTGGCCTGTTATTGTGAAAACAACTTGATATTCATAACCTACCAGTCAGTTATTGATTTTTTGACAATTGGTTTCATAACCTACTGTAATAATCCTCTCACGACAGGGGACAAGCTGGAGAGTGCAACTGGAGCGCAAGGGAACGAATGATGGACACCTAGGAGGTGTAGCCTGTAAAACTTGTATAAAGTTAGAAAGTTGCTAGGAATAGATTAATGAGGCAGGGGGGGAGAAGGCGACTAAGGCTATAGAATCAAGAGCACAAAAAGAAGAGAAGTTAGTTAGGTTCTTTTCTTCTCTAGAGCTCCTTAGAAAGGGAGAGAAAAGAGACAGTGAAGAGGGGTTTGAAAGCTTAGAAGCCCCCCGCTTTCATGGTTGGATGGTGAATCCGCACCCTTTTTCTTTTTCTTTTTTGTTGTACTCGGGTTTTTGTTTGTAAATAAAAAAGAAGGACCAGTGTTGCAGAATTCTGTTGAGATGGTTTGGAGAATTATGTTGCAGTGGTGGTGACATTGGAGTTGCGTCATGGTGTGCACCAGCTAGATTGGAATGAACCAGCAGCCACCAACGCACTAGTTGAGGATGAGGCCATTCAAGCCATTTGGGGATGAACCAAAGACACATCCTCCCCTACCCAAAGTCTTTGGTTTTATCAGTCTCTTCTCTGCCTCAAAGTTTTTCCCTCCTACCTACCTACCTACCTCCCTCCTACTTACCTGCCCCCTCCTACCTCCCTCCCACCTACCTTCCCCTTCATTTTGCGCTCACTCCATCATTAGAGCTCAGGAGAGCTTGAAGCAGGAGCCAAGACAACGTGCTTAACGCGAGAGCCAAGACAATGTGCTTGAAGCGAGAATAACGCACTTGAAGTGGGAGCCAAGATAACATGCTTGAAGCGGGAGCAAAAAATGATAGCCCAGAACGGGAGCTTAAAGCTCCCTCCTTTCTCTTCTTCTTTGGTTCTGATGCAGTGAAGAAGGCGATGGCAGCAAATTGCCGTCGCCTTCATCTTTTTGGTTATGTTGCAACGAAGAAGGTGATAGCAGCTACTACCGTCGCCTTCTTCTTCGATTTTATTGTAGCACAGAAGGCGACAACAATTGTTGCCATCGCCTTCTTCTTTGGTTCTGTTACAATGAAAAAGGCGACAATAGTAGCTGTCGTTGCCTTCTTCTTTGTGTTTGAGAAAAAGAAGACGACGGCAAACTGCCATCGCTTTCTTCATTTTGGTTCTGTTGTAGCGAAGAAGGCAACAATAGCTTACTGCCATCACCTTCTTCTTTTTGGTTCTGTTGCAACGAAAAAAGCGATGGCAACTTGTTGCCATTACTTTCTTCATTTTGGTTTTGTTGCAACGACAAAAACAATAGTAACAAACTATCGTCACCTTCTTCCTTTTGGTTTTATTATAGTGAAGTAGGTGACAACAACAAGCTGCCATTGTCTTCTTCTTTGGTTCTATTACGGTGAAGAAGGTGACGGCAGCTACTATCGTCGCCTTCTTCTTTGGTTCTATTATAGCAAAAAAGGCGATGGTAGTAGCTGTCGTTGCCTTCTTCTTTGTGTTTGAGAAAAAGAAAATGACATCTCATTCTTATGTGGTTCTGTTGTAACAAAAAAAGCAACGGCACCAAGCTATCATCACCTTCTTCTATGCAGTTTTTGCAGAAAATAAGAAAAAGATGAGAGCTTCCATCACCTTCTTCAATGGCTTTGTTGTAAAAAATGGCGACGATAATTACCATCACTTTTTTTGGTGGTTTTCTTATGAAGAAAGTGACGACAACAATATCATCGCCTTCTTCTATGGTGGTGGTGTTGTGAAAAAGGTGATGGCAACAAGCGATCATCTTCTTCTTCTTTTTTTTTTTTTTTTTTTTTTTGGTCCTTTTGGTCTCATTCATTAGAATCGATAATTAATAATGAAATGGTGATTTCTTTTAATGTTGAAGGTTGTAATGGCTAGAGGAAGGAGATTGAAAATAGGTGGTGGTGATTTGGAATCTCACAAGCAAAATGTTGTTTCATTATAAATAAACAATTGGGAAGCAAAATGTTGATCCATTACAACCAGGACTTGGGGAGCTAAATGTTGCTCCATTAGAAATGAGAATTGATGAATCAAACAATCTATGTGGTTTAGAATTCACAATGGTGACAATTTGCAATTCAAATGGAGAAATCACTCTTAATATAAATTGGGAATTTCGATCGAAAAATGGTGGGTTAAATTGTTTTAGAATTTACGTACATTAAATTAAATGCAAATAAAGGAAATTATATAAGTTTTTTAAAGTTTAATTATATCTACACTTTCCATCATTTGATGGAAGGTGCGAGATTTTTTTTGTCAAAATTTTTTTATTACAATATCTAAAAACAATTAAACTTTACAAGAGTTGTATTTAATTGTGTGATTTTATGTTTTGTAATACCTGCATTCTATTTTTTGAACTCTTTATGTGTAAGGTTTTAGGGTTAGGATTTTTTTATTACAAAGTAATGATTTTTTTTTTTATATTTCTTGGTTTAGGTCCGGAACTTGAAACCGACCAGGCCTCTCAGTCACTGGCACCTCTTTGTCCACCTAATATGGCTCGGAAGGACAAAAAATGGATGAAGGTTGAGTCAAAATAAAAATATAAAGTTGGCATTTGCATTGTCGCATATTGTGCCAAATGGTTGTTGACCAAGCATTTGAAGGAGGTGCATGGTTTGGTGATAGAAAAGGCCAAACTTGGGAGGCCTTCAACTTCTGAAAGAGGTCCTCAACATTAAGACCATGTTAAAATGAATGTTTGCGTCTTGGGAAATGCCATGGTCGTGCAAAGGTGGAATGATCAAAAGGTTGTTAATCGCACTCGTGCCAAAGTACAGCATGAATGGGATAAGCCAGTAACTATTGCAGAACAATGTCCACCATTCCCAAAACCAACTTTAATCAAATTAGTTTCACAGCAACTATTGCAAGTGTTAGGTTTTAATGTCTGGGACGTGGGAAACGTGCCTCGAAATGCAAAATCATGGATGGAGAAATATGAAGATTTACAAAAGATGATTCGATCCACCCGTTTTGTATATGCATGATGATTGAAAATGGCATGGGATGTCAAAAATTGGGATCGAAAGTTCACTAAAACAAGTTAGATAGAAGAATTATTAGATATATTAGATTTCCATGAATAATTAATGTTTATTGTTTTTATATAGTTTTGTTTCATCCAAGGTTTAATTTGGTGGTTTTGGGTGTTTATAGGGTTCAAAGCATAACAAAGGAAGAGTTTGTTACAAATGCAATTCAAGTTGAAATGTAACACCGCTATCTATACACTACTCGTCATGCAGCAAAGGTTGCAAATGCAATAGCTATTTATTGAGCTAAACATGAGATTATAGATAATGATATGGTTTAGGGTTTCCACTTTATATAGTTAGTTAGGTTTTTTTAACCCTTTTATTTTTTGGACTACCCAATTTTTGAATTTTGGTACTTTGATATATTATAAAGAACCTTTTTTTTTCATTGGGTTCTTTACCAATTTTTGATCCACCCATTTTTGTACATATTTTATAAATATAATAATTTTTTTTAGTCACACTTGTTTGATGGGTATATGGTTAATCATATATGTTTTCTTTATCATAATTTTCTTAGTACTTTAGATGTAAGAATCAAACCTTAAATAGGCCCATATGAATAGGTAACATTAAATTATCTAGGGTTTATAAAGATCAAAATGAACATCGTGCAATACCTACATCTAATGTAGTAAGACTCACATCACCTAAAGACTTTTAAAACAATACTCACATTTTAATCATGCAATACCTACATCATTTTCTATTATAAATTCCATAAGGTCAGTTTCAATTATGCAATACCCACATATAGATCCCATAATATTCGTTGATTTTTACATTCATTGCAATACCCACATATAGGTCCCATAACAGTCGCTAATTTTTATATTCATTGTAATACCTTCATTTTGTCATAAAATTGATTTAGAGTAATAATTAATTTAGGTATATAAAAAGACATATTTTGGGTACCCAAACCACTTATTAGTTATTTTGAAATGACTTCACATGCAAGTATTGCATTTAGACTTGGGTCTTCACACAAAGTTTGTTTCAATCACCTATGGATTGTTTCAATATGAACTTGCATGCATGTATTACATCTAGGCCTTAATCTTCATTCAAAGGCGCATCCAAACTACATATTGGGTATTTCAAAACGACCCAACATGTGGGTATTACATTTAAAGTTGCCTTTTCACTACAGGTTTTACCTAAATCACCTATGGGTTATTTTGAAATGAACTTAAATATGGCTATTGCATTTAAAGTTAAGGTTTCATATAATTTTGTAATATCCACACACATATTTACTTTCACCAATTAAAATTTTAACCTTAACTTTTTAATAATTAAATAAAATTTGTAACAAAACACAAAAAAAGGTATGTCTCTTACCATTTGTTAATATCTCCAAGCTGATTTCTTGAACTTTTTTTTAAAATATACATTTCATTTTTTTGCATATAAAATTCCACCTAGAATGCACCCTAAATTTATTTTAATTACTATAAACTTGTAAAAAAATGTTAATTAATTTAGGGTTTCCCAAACGCTAAACTTGAATCATAATCCAATAGTGTATATTTATAACAATTATATGAAAAAAATGTTCTTTATTTTTAATAATTTTTAAAAATATGTTATAATATAATAAGGAATAGAAATTAAATTGTCATAAATGCTTATAAGGCTTACGCCACCTAGGCTAGCAAACTACCTATATAACTAATATGTTTATTTAATAAGCTCAACCACCTTCAATACCTACCTAGACCATCTAAAATATTAACTTAGAAGGCCTACACTAATGAATAAACTACATAATAGGCCTATATTATGTAGGTAGTTTACTAGGTAGTTAATTTGGTTACTTAACAAGTAGCTTATTAACATATTATTCATGTTTAGGCTAGGTTGTTTAGTTTGGTTAATGTCGACACTTTAGTTAATCTGACAACCTTGGCGATGAACTTTTGTTGAAGCTAATAATTTGTCAAGGTTATGGATTCTTGGTTGTTTTTTTATGAACACTATTGTGTTTCTTGAATAATCGAGTCATGTTTTAGCTTTTGAAGGTGTTGAAAACATTACATAACAACTTGACCCTCACAAAGCTTCCAAATCCACACAAACTCTAGCATGCTTTCTAAGAGCTTATGAACATTTTCATACCTAACTATTAATATTTTGGAATTTTTAAACTCGCATTAAAAATAAATTTCATTAAAAATAATTGCAATATACATAACCATAGGTTAATATATATAATTTAAAATAAATATGAAGATATCATATGTATTGAAATGAATCAATAATATAATTCCATAATATCATTATTTATAGATAATGTGTTATAAATAACAATATATTTGGATCAATATTTAAACCAATATTATACATCATAAAAAATAAATTTTCAATCAGACATAGGATTAATATATGGGAAAGATAATTTTTATTATTATCTGAAACAAAAAAAAATAGAAAATCATGTGCTTTGATTTTTTTAATACATAATTTAAAATCTTATTAAATTAAAGACTTTATATTTATTTTTTTTGGAATGATTCCACAACTTTAAAAGGGAAAAAACATAAATATGAACATATTTGAAAAAAATTTAAGCTTGAACTTTTAATTTTTTGATCTCGACAAACTTTGTATTGCATTTAGGGTTGGGTTTTCACATAAGATTTGCTTCTTACTTTTGTGTGATCTCTCCAACCTAATTTTTCCAATCTCTTTGAAGAAAATAGAAAATGAAATTGTATTGTTTCACATATGTTTAAACCCTAGAAATTTCCCCCCAATTTAATGTATGATTAAAAAAATATTTTAGATAATTAATGAATTATCAACAAAAATTTTCATATAATTAAATAATTAATAGACTAGTATTTCAAATAATTTAAATGATGAATTATCAATTAGATAATCATTTATTTATTTAAAATAATTAACTAATAATTTGGTTTAACTTTATTTATTTGGATAATAAAACATTAAATCTAAAAATCAAATTGATTAATTTAATATTTGATCGATTCTTAATTGTGCTTAATTGTTATTTTTTTTAATAAGTTATCGAAATCACTATTTAAGACAATTATTCCACGTTAAAGATTGCAAGTTCAACTTTTGCATGAAAAACTCTTACACCAAGATAAGCTTGATCACAATTATTATTGTGTTATTTGTTCCACAAATAATACAACCTTTTTTCAATTTCAATGAAACAAAATAAGAATCATGGAACTCCTAATCAATAACCCCAACCTCTATACACATTTTTGTTAACATATTATTTTGAAATTAATTAATTATTTTGGAGTGACCCAACATGCGGGTATTACATTTAGGGTAGGATTTTCATTTAAAGAGGCTTAAGCCCCACATGTGTAATTTCAGAATGACTTTGAATGCAAGTATTGCATATAAGGTTGGGTTATTTCAAAGTGACCTTGCATGTGGGTATTATGTTTAGGCTTAGGTCTTCACTTAAAGCTATCCAAATCATCTAGATGGGTTCTTTTAAAGCATGGGTATTACATTTAGGGTTGATTTTTCATTTAAACTTATAATACTTGCACTTATATTTACCTTTACCAACTAGAATTTTGGGGTTTCGTTGCAATACCTGCACCCGTACTTACATTTACCAGCTAGAATTTCAGGGCCTAATTGCAATACTTATACTTACTTCTACTAACATGGATTTTAAGGCCTAGTTATAGTACGTGCATTTAACACTAATATTATCATTATCCTTGTGTTTTTGCATTTCATATTTTTTGTGTCTGATACTTGGAAACAATAATAACCTTTGTGCCATATTAAACTTTGTGTGTGTGTTGAATACATGATGTTCAAAAAATTTGGGCTATGGTTTCCTCCATACAAAATTGATTCTAAAACAAATTTTTTAGTGCCAATGGTAACAATCTTTATTAGTAATTGAAACATTTATTCATGACATCCTTTAATACATACATTTGTGTGATTGAACATTGTTTCATGCCAATCTTTGAACCATTTGACATTATTTCCCAATCCATCTTCTACGCAGTGTAACACCAATCCTAAGTGTAAAACTACATTTGCCTTTGTGAGGACTATGTTACGAATATTACATGCTAATACTCTCATGTGTGAGCTAGCATGTTCACAAAATGTCACATCGCCTTCTTTACATTCATTTGTGATTTCTTGCATTGTAGTGACCAATTGTGCAAGAACCCTTTCCATTGGGGTTGATGAATTTATTGTGTCATGAGACCCTACAATGGCACCCATAGGGAAATCACTTTGCTCCATGTTCATGAGCCCATCAAATTCCATGATCCCATCATCACCTTCAAGATGTTCATTTTCGTCATCATCATTGGACTCCATATCATCTGGAATATGTCGTGGGTCCACAAACATGTGACCCAACCCTCCACTATGTGATCCATACCATGTTCCACAATAATGAATGATATCTTCTTGAGAAATGTTTGTGCATGTGAGAATGACCACAATTTGGTGTTTACACATGTTCCCTCGCAATGCCCATTCACATGTGCAACAAAATATTTTGATGAATGGGAATTTCACCACATAAATAACATTGGGAAGGTGATGGCTCCATACGCACCAGGCTCCATCACTTTCAAAGGTTGGTTGGTACACATGGGTGACTGGAATAAGGGTTGTTTTTTCCACACTTTGTGTAATAATGGCCTCCATAACCTTGTTTTTTTATGAAACTCTTTTTTTTCATTTCCAATGTGTGCATGTAGTGGTGTGCAATGGTTGTTATTAATTGTCACACCAACCAATCAAACCTACACCCTCTAAGGCCTTTTGTGTCAAGAGCAAACTAACGTTTCAACGCACCATGATATGATTCAATGCTCGCTTGGGTGTCTTGCTTGGAATGGGGCACTTTTCGAACACCCACCATCCATAATTTTGCAAACATAAACACAATGCACAAGGATGAATAACATTATTACAAAAAAATTGAATACTAAACCATGATGAATATTATCACTTACCAAATTAATGGTAATAAGTCCATAAGTAATTTGTCCACCCATCATTAGGCCTATGTTTATGAAGGTTTTCTCTCATAGCAACCCTCCCACACTCTTTGAAATCATCAATTATTTTTCCATGATTGATGGACATGTATGTCACATCATGAAGGTCTTGGAGGATTCCACCCCGCACTTTCACATCTTTGAATTTTTCAGTACCACGTAAGCACCATGCTTTGAGAATGTGCCAACAACAAAGGTAGATGGGAACCTTGTCCATACCCCATACGACCCTAATAATCACACATATGCAATAAAATCTCCATGAGTGGATGGGGTCAGTACAACATAAAATGCATTTGAAGTAATCAAAAACTTTATGAAAGATATTAAAAAAACATATAAGGAAATAAACACAAAATAAGTACTAGGTATAGAATTAACCGTAATGCCTTCAATTCTTGAGGTGCATCATCAACAAGAAAACATGATGGTTTCCAATGTGGCATGTATGATAACATCTTATCTTTTAATGGTTTCAACGATTAGATCAAATCCTCAATTGTTTGTGTACTTGTAATGATCCAAGCTAAAAGGACACCCATGTAATGATCATCAAACCCCATCAAGGTGAATAGATGGAATTTCATGTCATTTGTGCCAAACATGGCATCCATAGAAATGGCACTATTGTGACCATATGATAGCATGGACTCACATTGAGTTGGTATTTGAATACGTATGGTGAATGGGACTTGAATCTCATTGATTTCACCAACATCTTGGAAAAAGAACACATCTTCCGAATGTTGAAGAGCCCAAGACCGAGTTGAAATTGCAAGGTTAGTGTGTATATTTGCCAACTCCCTTTCTTATGTTTCCGATCCAAATATGTAATGTCTTGAAGCCAAATGAAATCATCTTGTGTCATGCTTTGATCCGCATTCACACGTTCACACCAAATTGTTTTATGTTTGTCATATATTTGTTTGGCTATGTAACCTAAGCTTAGTTGGGCCCATATGTGGTCCTTTAATGCTTGTGACATGCGTGGAGCATAACGAAACATACAAGAAATGGATTCCGAATCATGCTCACCATGTGCAAATGATCCATAAGTTCATGTATGGGCCTTATGATAAATCATGATCTCAGCCACATCAGGCCATGTGTATAGACATTTGATTGAGAATGACGTTAGGCATCCTCGTTTAATAGATCGAGTGTGGGTTGAATTTTTTCGAGTCTTCTAACCGATATCTGCATTAATACCTAGACCAAAAAACTTTCAAGATGTAAATGATTACATATTTGGTATATGAATTAAAGAAATTAAAAAAGTTAATGCCATAAATGTTTACCACGTATACCTGAAATGGTTTTTGATAATTGGTTGTTTGACATCCCTTTGGCTTGGAAAGTTTTTGTAAACATTCCATTCCCCAGGGGTGCTCGTATCCCTTTGTTCACCTTCTAAGAATTCTAAGATGCAAGCATATGGAACATAAGCAAATTGAATGGTCACTTTATTTTGCCCTGCATGGCGTATCCCAAACCTCCACACCAAGTCATTATTTGAAAAAGGGGACTTGGTGGGGTTTTGGACATGAATGGAATGGGACTTTGGACCCCTTCTCATGATTGAAGTAAGTAAGACAAATTCCTGCATCAAGAGAATTTATAATTCTATAAACATTCATCATTGAACAAAAACCCAAAATCCAATACATACATGGCTCCCTTAAAATCGATGTTGTGACTTGGAATTCCAATTACAATACCCATATCATGATATAAAATACCTATTGTTCCAATGTACATCACATACAATACTTGCATTATGAACCCATATACTAAAACAAACTTTGGCAATACCCACATAATGATAATTAATGCACATTGTTTGAGAGGTGCAAAATGTAGTACCTACTTTAGGCCATAAAACCCATGGTGGTTATGGGGAGTCAATGCATTATTTGCATATGGGTATAAAAAATTCAAACTACAAAGAGATATTGAATATGAAATATCCATGTAAAGGTATAAAACTTTTATTTATGGTTGTATACTTAATGAAACTTGACACCTTTTTTATATCCAATAAGTAGGAAATGAAAAGAGGTTGAATTGTGAAAATATACACACAAAACAAAAGAAGTAACAAAAGATAAATGCATACCTTTAGGAATAAAAGATGACAACATTCCACCAAAGTTTGTAGTCTCAATTGAAAACATAACCCCAAAAGATCATAATTCGTACAAAAGTGGGTTAGAAAATATTAAACTCTAATAAATATGGAACATATGGAAACAAAAGATATTCATAATTATGGTATAGATGTAAACAAGTGATAAAATCAAAAACCAATACAATGAGCAAAGTTTAGAGTATGAACCTTAAGCCCTGAAATATATGAACCAAATTCCTATACACTAAATAATAAGGCATAACCCTAAAATCCAAATGATATTTTGCCATAAGCCCTATTACAACCCTAACTATACAAACCTTAACAACAAAAAGTCCTAGTAATGTATGCCCTAAACCCAAAAAACTATACAAACTATACAAATTATATAATGTAAAACAAAAAAAATTAAAAGAACATAGGAAAAAAATTAGAAACCAAAATTTAAAGGTTTTTAACTATAAATATTTATTGACTAAAAGAAAATACCTTAATCTTTAAAAACAATCAAATAAATTTTGTACAATTTCAAAAGAAAATATATGTTTTTTTATTTTTGTGTGATCTCTCCAACCTAATTTTTTCCACTCTCTTTGAAAAAGATATAAAATGAAATTGCATTACTTCACATATGTGTAAACCCTAAAAATTTCCCCCCAAATTTAGCCTTTAGGTTAATTACTATACATTTGTGAAAAACGTATTAATTAATTTATGTGTCCCAACCCTAAACTTAAATCATAATTCAATAGTACATACTTATAATAATTGCATGAAAAGATGTATTGTAATGTCCATTCGATAATAAATTAGGTAAACAAAATTTAATAAAATATGCATTACCTAAACTAAAATGGTTGCAATTATGACATTGTTTTCACTATAAATTGTTTGTAATACTTACATATGGGGACCTATGTTCATCATCCATGAACTAGGGTGAACCTTAATAAATTGATAGGCAAGATTGGGGGGGGAGGGGTTGGAAAAAATGAATAGGTAATTAATTAGGTATTTGGCTATGTAAAAAGAATAGATAGATAGGTAGTTAGGTAGACTGGCAAATTAGTACATAAAAAACAAGTTACCTTATCAAGGTGACTAGGTTTGTAAAATATTTATGTCAATAGGGTAGTTGTATATGTAGGATAGCTAGGTCAGTAAGGTAGGTAGTTAGTACAGTGGTTAAGTTAGTAGGGTATGTAATTAATAGGGTAGCTAGGTTAGTAAGGTAGGTAGTTAGTACAGTAGCTAGGTCAATAGGATAACTAGTTATTAGGGTAGCTATGTATAAATAAGGTACCAAGGTTGGTGCAGTACTTATGAGGGTAGGAAAGTGAGCAGGGTGGCAGGTCAGGTCCAGGGGAAAAACGGCCAAGAACCCGAAAAAAGGAAAAAAAAAAAAAAAAAAAAAAAAAAGGTACAGTGGTCAGCAGCAAAAAGAAATGGACTGTGATGACAACCATCTGGCGCGGAATGAAAAAACGCAGCCCATCCAGTGGACAGAACGGCCAACTGGTGCATTGGTGGCTGCTGGTTCACTCTGGCCAAGAATGAGTTGGAGAGGACGGAGTGGGTTGGAGAAGGCGCGTCCAAGACCCCAAACTCCAAGAGAACAGCTCTGTGGAATTGGGAGCAAAATTGTGAAGGGGAGTAACAGTCCCCTTTTGTGGACTGTGGAGTAACAGGCCACTTGAGTGGACTGTTGCTGAAAAAGAGGTCCAGGGGGTAGGCCAGTGAGGGAAAAAGTAGGACAGGGAGAAATAAAGGGATTTTCTACAGCCCCAAAGTTGGGGGTAAGAGGATTTTAAGGTTAGTTGGATTATACACCTACCCAGCTGACCCACTTATCATCAGGTAGGTTATCTACCTTTAAAACACTAAACATGTTTAATACAAAACCAGAAAAACAAAACAAAGAAATTTTCAATTACAATTAATTTTTTTAAATACCCTAATAACTGGGAATGTAACTGATGGTTCTCAATTGAATATTTGAGAACCAACCCATATGCATAATTGATTGTTATTACCAAAAAAATGATTAAATTGATAATTGGGGTTATTATTTCGAACATTGAAATTAAAACCCGATAGTTCTATTGTTTTCAATTTTTAAAAATATTGATAACTAGTTGGTTATGAACAAAGTAATAACTGGCCAACATTGGGTTGGACTTATATATTTGCATAGGTTGAGACATTTTCACTCACCTATATCAATCAAATGGCATATTGTACACTATATTTTGGATGAAATATTACAATCAAAATAGTGTGAAACTCAATTTCAACCTATAAGAGTGCCTCCAATGGTCATAAAAATAGCTTTTGCTACAAATTTTGGATGGAATTAATACCACATGGATATGAAAATGAAGCCAACTCTTGTAAAAACAAATAGGATCTTGTGGGTGTCAAAAGACCTTGGAAAAAAAATGATCACTTTTTGGTTGGCTAGTTATAGTGATTGGTTGGGGCTATTAGGGAACTATTGGAGTTGCTACTAAGGATACAGCTAATAAATAAATATTAATCATTTTCATTCACCAACCATAATAATTGAATCAGGTGGGGACATTGAAATAGTCTAGATCATTTTATATCAATTGCATGTTCATGTTTATGGGTGGGGATGGGGCAAATAATTAACATTCTATGGTGAATGTAAACCTTGTGATCAAATTTCAAATAAATAATTTTTCAACCATTTCAAAGAAGAGAAAGGTTGGTAAGTTTGTAAGGGGAAAAGGGTTAAGTTCGTAAATATGTTTGCACAGGGATAAAATAGGTTTGAAGGTAGATATGGAATCCTAAAATATGCAAACATACATAATTTTTTTATTATATGGATTCCCTTTTGCTTTTGTTCTGGTCACTATTTTTATTAAGTGAAAAAGAATGTTTTAAAGTTCAAATTCTATTTGAATGTGCTCCTTCAATCAAAATTGTAGTCTTTAGAGACTGTAAGATATGTAATTTTCTCTTGTTTTAATCATTTTATTACGATACAAAGTTAATGTTTTCTTTGCTCTTATGTCAAGTAATTGTAATTACAAAAAAAAATCATTTTTTGGAACTTAGGCACCAGGCAAAATGGGACCCACTATTATTTGCAATTTGTTGTCCATTTTCAAAAATGGCGTCCTAGTTTTGGATGCACCAACAAATTATGGCCAATTTTGGCAAGGGCTGTTCAAGGAGAACAAAAACTTCAATTTGAAACTATTGTTACAAATTGTCATGCATGAGCCATACAATTTCAAATCCTATGGTTGATCACTCTTGAACTACATTTAGAAAAGTTAAAAACAAGCAATATTAAGTCAATTTGATTTTAAAACTCTTGACTTTTCAATTTGAATAGCAATTTACTGAAGGAACTACTTTTAGGTTTTTGTGCCTCTTTTCATGATAGCTAAAAGGATTTCAAGCTACCATTTGGGCATGAAGCATATTAAGAGAAATTGAAATGCTTTGAATGGGGCAACTTTTTGTCCTTTTCTTAACAATCATGAGTAGTCTTTGTTGATATGCCATAGGATAATGTGTCATAGAAGAGGAGATAGTGCAAGCAAAACAATCTGAAGTATGTATCTTTTGACCACATTCAATTTAATACCCATTTTGGATATGGAAACATCACAACTTCAAAAACTTGTATGGATTTTGAAACCTACTTGTTGGTACTACCTATTCACTATTTTCCCATAGTTAACCCTAAAACCCTATTATGATCAATGAGAAACTTTCTTCAAGCGTGGAAGACTTGCAAAGTGTGGAAGACAATCAACCTTGCATATTGATTGCTAAATTCTTTACACAATACTAATGTGGAATAGGAATTTGGTGAAGAAGCACTCGCTCTCAAACATGGTGGTAGACATGTAAACTCATAACACACTTAATGTCATTGTTCACATACTCCAACTCTTTGATTTCTACATGAAAAGTGTTTTGCATGAAGATATGGAAGATGTCATGTGAAATTCAAACCTGGTTCAAAAAGACATTTTGGGGACATATATAAAAGGCCATTATTATAGTGTATAATATTTCTAACGAAAATTTGCCAAGACATTCATTTGCTAATGATATAACACCACTTCAAATCATAGGTCAAAAGACATTGATTTGACATGATAATTTTTGCTTGCAGAAATCATGGATTTGTAACCTATTCATCATCTTAAAATGCTCCTATTCCTGCAACATTTACACCTCCACTTTCCAATTTACATTTGAAGTTGAATTATTCTGGAACTTCTTGTAACAAGTAATCAGCAATGAATCAACATCCGACTAAAAAAGACTCTTTACTCTTCTACTCTCGTCTGCCTTCACATTGACATGTTCAACCATGTTCATTTGCTCACACACCCACAACTCTAGAAATTTAATGACAAATTCAAAATTCTTCTAAGAACTCATCAATAATACCATGACATTGCCTTCTGTTGGAAGATTGCCTCCAAATTGATTCACATGTTGCTCCATTGTGTCCATTAGACCCATTTATGGTAGGAAACAACTTCATGGAAGAAAATAACATGTTTGTGAATACCACAAATCACAATTTGTTTCTAGGCAATGCCCCCAATTTCTTTGGTTGCTGTGTCTTCCTCCTAACTTTCATTAACTATTCAAAACTTGAAACACAATCAAATTTATGGCAACGCTATTCCCGTTGTTCACCTAATTAGATAAGTGAACTTGGGGATCATTTGGGCGTTTTGTCATTTCACTTTCGTGCAATGAACAGAGCAGAATGGTTTTCTAGCCTAAAGTTTCCAGCTTCAACCTCTGAAGCCTAAATTCTCTCCCCACAAGATTCTCAATGCATTTGTAACACCAGCTCACATATCATAGATTGCTGGGGTCTCCCATGGTTCTAACCTTTACCGAAAGTTGTAGAACTATATTTCACAAAAACCATATAGACAAAGATCAAAGACGAAATGACCGAAGACACAACAATACTCAATGTAGAGGAGACAATATTCAATGTCTGTAGTAGCCAAGAGACCAAACTTTTTAGTTGTGAAAAATGAACATGCTGAAAGATGGACATGGACATGGAGATTAAATCAAGAGTGAGGCACCAAGGAAGATGATGCAGAAGAAATCTGAACTGTGCAAAGACATGCATGTATCAGAGGCAGCAAAAAAGAATGTCGAAACAACTCAATAGCTTGAAAGACTGAAGCACCAATCATGCCGTCAATACCTTCGGCTCCTCATTACCTAGGGCAATCTACATGCAGTTTGTCGATTAGGAAAAGCAAGAGGTAGGCTTAAGAAGTAATTTACCTCTCAGTAATCAAATCATTGTCTCCTTTCTTCCTGTGGCATTCTTGTTTGAAGTGCATACGCAATCAGCTCCCTTTGTGGCATTACATAAGGCAATATCAAACTGTCACAAACTTAAGACTCCGGTGATATATTCTCCCATGGAATAGCTAGGAGAATTCAAAGCAAAACAAGCCAGGTATATTCTCGGCATGACAACAGGTTATTTGGAGCACCACCCCACAAATTGTCCATCAGTTGTCCAGCAAGCAACTCGGAGCCACATACCACACATTGTCCACCAAGACCACAGTGAATTTCTACATATCACATTTATTAATATTCCCTGCAGATAAAACTCTCAAGCTTGATGCAACTGGCTTTTCAGGACTCATGGCCATGGACTTGACGAAATCTGTCTTTTAACTCCAATAGCCCTAGGGTGGAAGCCTGATTTGATAATTATGGTAGAACAGACTGTTCTACCAGGAACATCCTGACAAAGACACTAACAATTAATGCCCATGTGCTTGATATGAGTCAAATTTCCTTGGTTTGAGTTTGCCACTAATTGAATATATCCTGAGGATTCATCAGAGTGACAACAGCACTACTTCACAGCAATTCAACCTCCCAAAGGTGCACCCTGCTTAAATAAAAGATATAAAACAGGACCAACCATGATGGGAAACTAGGAGTACACAGGGTAGAGGTCAAATGCAGGTTCTTCAGCATGTATGAACAATCATAAAGAGGAAAAGTGCCAGCAGAAGTAAGCTTCCTTGTTGCAACCCTGCTGGAAAGACACCAACCAATTTCAAGAGTCAGCCAATAGTTTCAGCTTTGCTTCTCTCATACAAGGTTACAAACTGGCTAGCATACGTCCTTCATTGTGGTTGATGTTCATTATACAAACCAACTGCTCCATGATCTCGAGCTTCTCAACAACAACAAGAGTATTTCTACTCATAGACAAGACGAACCAAATCATGACCTTCAACTTCAATGAGCTTGCATTAAAGAGAAATCCTTACCTCTGCATACAGAAGCTCCATTTGTTTCTGGCAGGGCTGGCAGTGCTACTGGGGCTGCCCTCCACCCACCCAAACAACTAATTCAGAATTTATTGTCCAAAAACACACTACAATCATTTCAATCAATCTGGCAGCAATGTGTTACAGAATGCCTGAAGTACCACTTATTCACAGATATAGTTTTGTGATATCATAGCAAACACTACAACCTGTCACTTGCATACACAAATATGCATCCAGGAGATGGAAATAATCAAAAAGAAACTTCTATCAATTTGTGTTGGTAAACATGCACAGGAAAGCTACACTTTAGCACTCACGTTTACTACAGCGTGAAAGGGTATCAAAAGCAGTTTGAGGCCAAGGTGCTGCAATATTGTCATTCAAGTCACAAGTGAAGTCAATGCTTGAAACATTGCTTTCTATATCTGATGGCAAGCTTGACAGCAGGCACCCTGCAACAATCAGCCCCCCATATGACAGATTAGGGGGTCACTTTGAAAACAAAAGTCAGTGTTATAACTACAGTGCTCCCATGCAACCTCTATAACTGCTTTCCCACTCTAGGATGCATGTAAACAAATGCCACATCCCAAGACTTTTCCTTTTGGTTGAAGGACCAGGAGATCATTTTCAGTTTTGTGCAATGCACAAAATCTGTATCCAATGGGGATTGGCACTTGATAGCACTCTCCAGTGTGTTTATTAAAGGGGAACCACTTCTTCTATACATGGACTGTTTGCAAACTTAAATTCCACAATCCACAAATAAGGTGTCACAGCCATGTACCTTGTCCTCCTGCTCCAGCTCCTGCACAAAGTCAACAAAGATGTACAGACAGAAACAAACCCAACCAAAGGAATGAGTAACTAGTAGATGTTGCATCAGTTCTTGCTGAAAGAGAGTCAATTCACAGCTGTGATTCTAGTCCAAGCAAAGGACAAAAATAAACCTCAGCATGACCACAGCTGAAGGTTTACAGGACATACATATAGTTGTTCCTGTTGATTGCAGTTCACACAACCAGGGTAAAAAGAGGGGCACAAACATATTGTACAAGCAAAAACTTGCCTTGAAGTGAAAAGGCATTGAGTTCAATTTGGCAAAGAGAGTATATGTCTGCAGACACAGACATATTCTGAAGAACAGAGGCCAGATAAGTGACACAGTGTAGAGCTTGCAAATTGGTTATCAACATCTGCTGCTGCAAGTCTGACAAATAGCTGTTCAGAGCAGTGCAACAAGTGATGTTGGATGGTGCATCAGTACAGTCACATGCTTTAGCTACTGCAATTGGCTCATTGAACACCAAAGGGCACTCTGCACAAACAGCATCCAACATGTGAACATAAAAAGAAAGGTAGCTTGACAGACAGAAAAAAGAACAAGCAAGCTTAGTAGATGTTGGACGCCCTTCAACCAAGTATTTAGTGCCCAACTAGGATAGCAATTATACTTCATTGATCCAAAAAAAATCTTTTGTTCACAAAAATTTATAGCAAACATAAATCACAGGTTCTTCATGGAAATGTAACACAGGTAACTATAGAGGCAGCATGTTTAGCAGGATTGAAAAGGTAATCCTGACAGTGAAGGTAAATGATATATCTAGGAGAATCCAGACAAAACTCCACAACAACACTCTGAAGGTAGCTGTTCTATCAGTTCCAACAATATCAAAAACCAACACCACAAGATGGAGTGCAGTCATAGCCTTATGAGTGTCACTCACAAAATGTCAGACCACCACCATCATCCTAAATAGCAGCAATGAACTGCCATTAGTCTCCACTGACTTCATCAGCTCCTGACAGTGGGTGCAGATAAGTAAATCATGACCATTAAAGAACATTAAATCAAAACATTTTGGAAGAGGAAGAGGAAAGACAAGCACCTGTATTGACCTTGCAACTAATAAGGTTCCGAAGCATCGAATTAGCCTTTTCAGGACCCAACCGACTTGTGAGCCATGAGAGTGCAACATTTTGGCAGTCATTCACCACTTGCTGCTGTCCTGGTGTAAGGGTCTGATTCACTTGGCCTGAGCCATTCACCAGGCTCCCAGCCATTTGAATTCCTATGTTATTCAAAACTGGCTGGCAAACCGGTTCCTCAGTGCACTCTTTCAAAGGATCAATTGACTGGCATGCCTCCAAGAAATGAGATGTGTTAACTAACTGCACAAAGTCATGCACTGTTCTTACAGGGCACAAACCTCCAGTGAGATTTGCAGGTTGAACTGAACAGAGCTTTGCCAGACTACTGTTGGCACCCAAACTGATCAAAAGGCTTAGAGTATCTGAGAAACAAAAGTTGGCGTCAGTACTATTGAGGGCTAAAGTGCCTGACACCAGGCTGTGCTGACCAAGAGTGATCCGCATAAGAGTCTCAAGTTGTGGGCAGCAAATAACACTCCCCACATAACGAGCTAAAGGTGCTGGACAATCACCAGCTGTGCGTATAAGTGTCTCCTCCACTGTTGAAAAGTTCAATGGGCAGTGACCTGCACAACACATCACATTGTATGAGCCCTGCATCAATCTCTATAACACACAAAGCAAAGGAATAGGCTTTACTATAAATTTCTACTGTCCAGCCCCTTTTCTTAATTATCCCCAGTAAAAGAACTCTAAATTGAGAATTTGTGTCTTACATACCACTCTTTCTGTCCACTCAGCAGGCAGAACCAGTATTTGACCTGTACTTGGCAGAAGCTCTCAAGGTAATTATGAAGTGCTGATTTCTTACACTGAGAAAGATAATAAATCCATATTGCCTGAAAATTCATGATTCCAATCCTATGTAGACTCCAAGGGGCAAATATCTTTCCAGTGAATTCAACCTCAGTCAGAAGAAACAGATAAGGCAGACTGTTGAAAGTGGAAAAAGCATTAACCAACATACCTGTTAGCATTGGTGGAGATGGATTGCCAATAACAGGCACAACCAGAGGAGATGGAGCCATGAAGGGAAAAAGTTGTGAGGGCCCTTCACTCGGTACATAGCTTGGTGGTAATGCAAAAGGAGAGGGAGGGCTTGAGTCTGCAGCACTTGGTGAACTAGGGGACAAAGAGGGTGGCCAGGTTGGTTCAAAGGAAGGACTACTGCTCAGTTGGTGTGAAGCTCTCAATAGGGAATGGTGGCCTGCCAAGCATCCAACCTGGCATAGTAACCCTGCATACACAAAAGACATGTTGAGATTCATATGAGCTAGGTTCTACATGGTCTGTCTGCTACCATTACATAATTCCTATTGTAATCAAGACAGTTTCACCTTGTGACAAATGGTCCTTCCAGAGATCAGCAGCATGAATTTTCCTCTCAGCACACATACCATGAAAAACTTCAAAATACAGGCACATCTAAAGAGCACCAAATATCAGTTGCACTTGCTTCCTGATTAGAATCATTGTGATGAGGCTGTACTACAGGGCCCATCAAAAACAATTGGGAAAGATTGCAATTGCTGATCAGAACCTGGGAAATGGCCAAGGTCACAAAACTCCTCCTGCAAGTCCCATGAGAAAGGATAACTGCTCAGAGATGCCTGGCATCATTCTGTATGGTGCTGTCTTCCAGAATGGTTGTGGCTTCACATCTCCCTCCTTCCACAGAGGATTCAGTTTTTAAACAGACTGAGTGACACAACTCTGAGAGCTGCATTGTAAGCATGCATAGACTGGTTCCTTTAGATCATTGATATCAATCCCTTGGGAAGCTCTTGCAAGTAATATTCACAGCAAAAGCCTAGGTTTTGCAATCTCAAAGAAATGTGTGCAGGTTAGTAAAGAACGTCGTTCCAGCAAACAGTTAGCAGAGTCAACTGTGCTCCATTTCAATATTCATGGCCTTAGGGCTGCAAAAACAGGCGCTTTCATGGTGATAACTTGCACAGTGCAAGGGGATAAGGATCGAACTCGTGCAGCTACCGGCTCTGCATTTTTTTTACCGACGTACATATTTCCCTATCTTCGGCAGCATCACAGAAACGTCTTTTTTTGAGTGTTGAAGTTTTCTACTCAACAAGTTTCCTTCACTAGTCGCTCTCACCTGTGGTACGACGATGCAAATGGACAGCATGGGCCGAGCATAGTGATGCCGAGCACAAGCATGCAGCTGTGAAGAAGTACCAAAACTGATTTGCAGCTATTCCAAACTACACCAGATTGTAGTTTTGTTCTGTCACTCTCTCTTCTGCCAGTCCAGCTCTAAATTCCTACCTTGAGATCCAAATGCTAAAACATGACTCCAGGCAGCCAAACAGAAGTCCGCGAGAGATCAAGACTTACGGGGCAGAAGAAGAAAAAGCAAGATACGCCTCTGCAAGCTGCTGCTACCGCCGCCAAAGCAAACAGACGCCATTATACCGCCCGCGCCTTTCATAAAGCGCTTGTCACGATCCCGACGCCGCTAAGCTCCACGATCCCGCATACAAAAAGTAACAACAGGAAGACAATGCCAGGCCGCTACTCCTGCTGCTGCTGTTTTTGCTGCTGTTATCATCGTTGCCGCCGCCGCCGCCGCCACCTCGACAATGCCAGCACCTCATGGCGACTCCTTTCCGTTTCCTTCACCTGCCGTCCAGTGTTCTCGCTCTCACCTCATTTACGACCAAAACGATCCAACAACAAAAATGTGACCGCACAGCCAGCAAGCTGCACCCCCGCGCTACACTGTCAACAACCTACACATTACCAACAATCTATCGAGAGCTGGAAAAAAAAAAAACCGGAACAAACAGTAAAGACTACATGCTCCGTGGTTCAAGAGGAAGAAGACGACGCACATGAATGCAAACACCAGTGACCTAGCGAGCCGGGAGGGAAGGGGAAGGACAAGAGCAGCAGCAGCGACAGCAACAACTGTGCTGTGCAACAGCAGAGACGACGCAAGAGCGCAATCAGCGTAGTCTTCAACAACCGCCCGGCACCAACATCGTATCCTCCGCCCTGCCCGTCCTGCCCGTCCCAACCCCGCCCGACCCGGCCCCAAAAAAAAACACAGACGCTGTTCCCAGTTCCCAGTTCTCAGTGCAGTGTTCTAGATAATTGAATAAACTATGATGAGGAGAGTAAATCTTATAATAAATACTTCTTCTTTTTTTAATGAGATTTTTTCAGGGAAATTAAATTTGATGATGATCAATCAACATTGTTGAATATTTTATTTTAACATTAGTATCAAGCTGAAAATTTCACAAATATATATATTTTATTGCCAAATTTTATTTTTAAAAATAAAATATTAATTAGTTGACCTTAGAGAAATAAGGTACTATGGCACTTTGAATGAGAAGAGTAAAATCTTTTTTTTTTCCAACATAGATTTAGACCCTTTGTTATTCTTTTAAACTAATTACTATTTGCCATCTTCAATTGCTAAATTGCCATCTTAAGGTTCTCCTATTCAATGTTTGTTTTTTTAATTTATCCCTAAACTCTAAACCCAGGCAAGGTTTCAAATATTTAGGAAAAACATTTTCACCCAATTTCAAAGTGCCAAATCTCACACATTTTAGACCTGTCAATATTTAAAGGTAATTTTCAATTTTCACATACCGATTTTCAAAAGTTATCTTATTTCAAACCTATAATTTTATTTTATTTTATTTTTTTAAAAATTCACAAGAATGTGAGAAAATGAAATACAATTGTCCAACATTTTATGTCCCCACAATTTCCTCCTGAATATTCATTTCATTGACATTTAGTTTCATTTCATTTTCAATGGCTACTATATTTTTCATTTTGTTTGGACTCCATTTGTCACCAAAACTTTACAAGAAAACTACCTAAAATTGAGGAAATATCATAAACAAAATTTTTTTTTTGCCAAAATAATGGGTTCGGTTTTAATTATCTCAACTATGTTATGAAAATCAAATCAAAGAATTTACAAACATTTATAATTATGAAATAGTACTTACTTATGTCCCCTATCTTCATCATCCAAAAAAAAAGTAAGATGCAAGATAAATAAGAATTTTTTAATTTTTTTTGGATAGATGTGTGTTTGAATACACACAACAAACCCACAAAAGAAACTCAAAACAAAATTTTACAAACAAGAAAACAGTTTTGAAACTTGAAACTAAATGGAATTTTTTTTTTTTTTTAAAAAAAACTCACCTAAAAATTTCAACTATTTTATGATACCCACCCAACATTAGTCACAACTTGGTGGTGAAAGCCTAGTGAATGTTTTAAGTTTAGATGACAACCATTTTGTTTTGTGTGCAAGTACAAGGGTTTAGGGTTTTAAATAAAGTAAAGCATGTAGAAACAAAATCTTGAGCAAAATAGTTTTTGGGCTACCAACTTATATGAAAATTAATTGTCAAAAATTTTCATTTGTCAAAACAAAAACCAATTGTCAACTAAAAACACTTGAAATAAGTTCATTTGAATTGTATTTGTTCACCAATGTTGTTGTCGTTGTTACACAAACCAAATGTGTGATAAACAATGGTGATAAACAAGTATGATTCATTTGCATAATTTACACTCACCCATAATTCGTTCATGGACTTGGACACATAATTCTTGTTAAAAGATGAATCTAATATTGAAATTTTTTTTTGTTGTTGCATACCAAATAAAGTCTTTCTATATTTCTAGAACTCAAGATCTTGAAAAACACATGATGTCATACCTTGACACATATGGATGCACAATTATTTTCAAAATATGGTATATTTTTCCAACGCCCATCAATTCTTTCTAATAGTTGCAATTTCCCAAAATCACAACAATTTAAACTACATGTAACGTTTAAATAAACCCAATGTTTCATTTGACAAAGCAGTGACAAAAACAAGAAGAAGAAACATCATTTTTGTCTTGGAGGAACCATTTTAATGGTAATTAAACCTTAGGTTGATGATCTATACATATATAATTGATCTAACAATAAACAAGTGGGTGCATGAAACTCACTCACCATCAAGTTTTGTTCATAATTACAAAACATGTATTTTATGTCTCTAGCATTGTGATTACAATTACATACATGATTTAGCTACTTGTTTGACATGATCAAAGAGGGTAAATTTTGTTCATTTTCACCCCTTCAAGAATAGGTACATGCAATTTGACTAAATTGTCATTTATTTTTAGTCATATCAAACATTACAATTTACACATGGCATGTATGGTGTTAATGTGATGTAAGTACATATAATATAATGATTTATATGTCATTTTAAACACAATGTGGTTTATGTGTTATATTTTGCTAAATTTAATTTAGAATTTTAGGTGGGTAAATAAGTTGTCAGTATATAAGTAGGTAGTTTGGTAATAAGTAATTAATAAGTAAATGGTAGGTAGATAGGGAGTAAGTATATAATAGGTAAATAGATAGGTAAATGTATCAAAATATTGACCATTTAGTTATTTATAACTTATCTACCTTATAACTTTTTATTTACCTACATAAACTTAATGTAAAACTATGTGAAATAAATATGTTCATAATAATTATTGACAATTGTTGACATCTTTATGAAAGTGATACATTGGTTAAGGACTTGGTTTATCCTTATGAAGGTTACAAGTTCAACTTTTTATACAAAACAACTTATAAATACATGCCTAAGGGGCTAGGCTAAACTAGATAGGTAGCTAGGCCAAGTTAGGTTAAATAGGTATTTAACTAAGCTAGGCAAGCTAATTATTTTTACCTACCTACTTTTTCAATAAATTTAAATGTTTAATTATAACTTTAAAAGTGCAATTTTTTTATAGTCAAAATAAACAAGCCACATCAACTATCACTTATTAGTTTTCAATCAAAATAAATGTAACAAAATTGCCTAGGTTGTTAATCAAAATAAACAAATCACATCAACTAACACTTATTAATTTCAATCAAAATAGACATGACAAGGTGAACACAACTAGACACCTAATCATGTCCAAATGCCTAAACTACCAATACAAATGTCCATTATGCCTCTCGTAAATGATTAGTATTTTTTGATATAGGATCAACTTATCTAGGGGTTTGATTTGACTAAAAATTGTCATAAAAGATAATTTAGAAAACACAATTTGTTGTAGTGGTTTGATGCTTTTGATAAATAGTTTACACAAACCATCAACACATTAGTTAGAACCTTATTCATCATTCACTAAATAGAGAAGAAAGAATGTCCATGTGTAGAGCATGCACATATGTTTTTTTATAAATCTCCATTGAGTATACACAATCTACTTTGATAGCAAAGAGCTTGAATTTTACTATCTTTAAATGAAAGCATCTTTGTTTCTTACCTACATATGATGGAAACACCACCAAGCTACTTGCAAAAATGCACCCTAACATAAACAAAACTTGGAATAATAATCAAATCAAGCAAAGTCAAACAATTTTCAAACCTATGCCAAGAGTCAAAAGATATTCATGACTTGCTTTTCATTGAAGGCCAAATAACTAAAGCCATGTTCCACCAAGTTTGGAAGTATCATTGCAACCTTTTTATCACACCGTTTTCAACTTTTAACATATTCAATCCAATCCAATCCATAGACATTGTTAATCCTTAGTTTAGGTTAGAAAAAAATTTCATTGTTAATAACACACATGAAGTAACACCAACATAAGATACATTTACATTTTGAACACATGGGGGAAAGCACACTATGGTGAACAAAAATGTTGTCACAAATATTATTTTTCAAAATTATGTGTGTTTGAACTTTGACCAAGCCAATATTTTTAAAAATTCTCATAAATCATATTCATAATAAGGTAATTCAAAACCCAAAAAATAAAATTGTCAAAAGATTTATTTATTTTATTGATATTAAATGATTAAGGAGTACATTCATGAAAATGTAAAATGTTCGTAACAAAATAATACGCAAAATAAAAATATATTTATAAAAAAATTCAAATGATTACCAAATTTGATGAATTACCTAGTCATATATTTAATATGAATTGATTATATCATTTCAATTCAATATGAAAGGTTCCACTCATGTGATTTCACAAATAACATTTAAATAAAGTTTTTCATTCAAATGAACATAAATGTATGAAAAGTAAAAAAATTGTTGATTATTCACTTTTGAAAAGTAACAATAATTGTGCTAAAGGACTTGTGTCAAAAATCCATTTTATGTGTTTTTCAAAACACTAGATGAAATAAAAGAAAAACTACCCCCAAAATAATATAATGTACTACAAAAATTACATTTTATTGTCCAAGTCCCACCTGAGTAATGTGTTTTCACCCCTAATATTAAGTTAAGTGGTTAAACTAAGCTCCTAGGTTAGCCTAAGTTTTAAATTTAGATGCCTAGCCTAATGCTTAAACAAGGCTAGGTTTACCTACCTACCTAGGCCTTACCTACATATTAAGTCAACTTATTATTCATTTTGATTAAATTTAGTCAAAATGAGAGTAGGCAAAGTTGACTAGTTGATATATGATCAATAAAAAAGACTAACAATTATGAAAAAACCATTGGTAAGAAAGATTGTCAATATGATTAGCAATCAACTTGGACATGTTAAAATACACTTGTCTAGTATGATTGATTGGTCAACTCGCCAAATGTCACAATTGATTTTCCGTGACCAATTTTTTTGGTAAAAAAAACATTTTTCTATAGTGCTAAACAAATCCAATGAAGGTTTTAAGTTTAGAAAATGAATTTGAGAAAAACACATAAGACAAAACAATGACTTTCAAAGTTCAAATTACAACCTACAAACTTAACAAAAAAAAACCAAAGAAGGGGTAAGGTTTCGACTTTAAGTAACAAACTTGGCAAAAGGGAAACAATTCATCATTGACCTTTCAACTGCATAATACACAATTTAATCAAAGGATAAAATGAAAAAGTCATAATGTAAAAAAAAATGCAACACAAAAGAAACTTATGCACAAAATAAAAATCTTTAAATACAATAATCTTTAGTTGAAGTTTAACTTTAAAAATGTGCACACAAGCATAGGAGAAATCTAACACAAATGCACAAGAACAAAGCTTTAGAACTAAATGAATTTGAAATACAAGTATGCATACAAGCATGTTTGATTAAAAACTTACACCCAAGTAATAATTGAAGCAGACATTAAAATAAAAAAGGATATTGTGTACTTTGATCGAGATCTTGCTTCCAAACCTACTCTTCCTTTGCATTTTGTGTCGACCTAGTTCCCCAAAATATGACATTAAACACACATATTACAAAAGAAATCCTAATTATGGATGCAACAAATCAAAGCAAGAACTAAATCAAAAATCAAAAGTCAAAAATCTAAAATTTCTACTTCAAAAAACAAAAAAACTCATCTTATTAACATGATTCCCACACAAAAAATTTGGTCCATGAAGTTGGCAATTTGTATTTCATTGGTGCATAATTGTGAATGCTGGCAAGGAGCTTCAAAACCATGAGGTTGTGAATGCATGAGACATTGGGGAAAACATTGGGCATTTGATGCCCAAGGCATATCAACATTGACAACACCAAATCCACATTGTTTGTTAAGGGGATGGCTCCCATCTTTGTCAAAATGTTCAAATTCAACTCAAGGCAATTTTTGCCAAATTAAGTGGTCCAAAACACATGGGCCCAATTACATGGCATTTTTTTCTTGTGATTAAGTTGCAAAAAAAATTCCAAAAAAAATGTTGCTCCTATTCAAGATTTATTTAATTAAATTTATTTTCACTCATATTTTTTTTGTGTAATATAAAAGATTGACTTAAATGTGTAATCTAGATATATTTACTTTTTATTTAATAGTTTAATTTTCTTTTGTTACAAAATTTTTAATCTAAATGTCTAATCTAAATAGGTTATTTAATCATTTCATTTGTCATAAAATTGTTGATCTAAAAATCTACTCCAAATACACATAAATATCACTCACGAAAATCTCTTGATGCTCTTATTGGTTGTCAAATTGAGAGTTATGACCCATAACCTTCTAGCTCTGTCACATTAGCCTCCTATTGATAAGGAGAACATGTGTCACCTTAGGTTCCCAATGATTTGGTAATCTATTGTTGCTTAAATGAAGATTTCATAACCACTATTTATGTTGATGAAAAGAGGGCATCTTGATTCTCATGAAGGATGGTTACATCCACTAATTGGATCAAGTGAGTAGGTTTCCATGAATAATCTTGACACTCATGCAAATTGACTATTCATAGTGACATGTGCATTCTCACCAATTACCTAGTCCATGAAGATGACATGTGTCATGATAAGCATCCAATTATGAACTTTTTTTTTGTTAATTACACAATTATTTGATCTTTCTTGGCCAAAATTTCCATCATTATGTAGCCTTCATTTATTTAAAGTGACCAATTTTCCCTTGTTATCTTCTAGTATAGGTGGGTTGGTTTGGCATAATCTAATGATGAATTGAACCCACAACCACATAGAAGATGGCAAATATTACCAACTGTACAGCATATTGGTTTGGCTTGATGCATAAGAAAAGAGGATGAGATGGTATGACTTCAACACAAGTTGTATAATGTCCTCACCATGTTAAAATTTCATGTTGAAGACAATATTGGATACCTTTTCAAAACATTCGACAATGAACTTAGATTTCGTACATTGTAATTCCAAATCATGAAGATTGATTGAATAATGGATTTGATAGTGATTGGCATTTGATTGCCACCAACAATAGATTTAAACACAAATCGAATTCAGATGTTGGGATGTTCGAAAAAGATATTGTTCTTTATTTCTCATCAAACACAAACAACATAATAAAAATGCATTTGATTGCTACAACTTATTTTGTTGGATCATATCCTTTGCATTGAGACATTTATCCATTCAAACAGTTCTAAACTTGTACATTCATTAACTGGAAAAATCAAGGTTCTTAAATTTTAAGTGTTCAAAATTCAAAATAATTCACTTTACATTTTAAAAAACACATATGAGCAAAGTTTGAGAAGATTTGGAAAAATGCAAGTGAGATTTTTTTTGGTGAATTAAAAATTTAAAATACAAGTGCTTTCAAGAGTTTTAATTG
>Ga0209611_10000545_pt1 | contig 57316 bp, 34 predicted proteins | sample S1TSphgellanicum_3_FD_187693 | JGI IMG/M metagenome (GOLD analysis project Ga0209611, IMG submission 187693) | Host-associated microbial communities from peat moss isolated from Minnesota, USA - S1T2_Fc - Sphagnum magellanicum MG (SPAdes) (version 2) | ecosystem: Host-associated > Plants > Peat...
GTTTTGGTGACTGAAAATTTTTAGTTGCCATCTGACATTCCCCCACCATTGGATGGTAATTGAAAGAGGTGGCATGTGTTATCATTTGGAAAAAATAATTTTTTGCCCCGCTTTCCTTCTTGGGTGACTGACTAATTTTGGTTGCCATTCGATGGCGTGGGTGTGTCGAATGACAATTAAAGAATTTTGATCGCCATCCAACGATGAAGGTATGTCAAATGGTCACTGAATTTTTTTGGTTGCCATCCGAAACACCCCCACTATCCAATGGCAACCAAATTTTTTTGATCACCCACAAAGGCAAAGGGGGAAGGGCATGAAATGGTAATAAGAATAAGGGGAGGGAAAAAAAAGGAAAAAGAGGAGTAGAAAAAAAAGAGGGGAAAAAGGCAATAAAAACAAGTGGAAAATATTGGCAAGACTAAGTGGAGGGAGAAAAGAAAGGGTAGCAAGAAGAAAGAGGGAAAATGGGGGGTGGGAACAAAAGAAAAAGGGGAAAAAAACATAAGGTGAAAATGAAAGAAGAGGGAAACAAAACAAAAAGGGTGGTTAGTAACCAAAGAAGAATTTAAAAAACGAAAGAGGGATGAAAGAAAAAAGAATAAAAGGTGGGCACATACAAAAAAAGAAGGAAAAAACAAAAGGGGAGTGGGGATGAAAGAAACAAAAAAATAAGCAAAACAAGGGGGGCCTCGAAAAACCGAAGAACAAGGAAACAAAACCCAAGTGGTGGGGAAGGATGAAGAAAACAAAAAGAGGGATTTTCACCAAATGGCAACTGAATTCGTTCATTTTAGTCAAATTTGTTTGGCCCCATCGAATGATGACTGATATGGATTCGGTCGCCACCAAATATGATCACCATCATTGGATGGCGAACAAAATGGATTTGGTTGTTATTAATAGATGGCAACCAAAACCATTTTGGTTGCCATTAGATTTGGTCACCATCGTTGGATGGAGACCAAAAAGGGGGGAATATGACACAACACCCTTTTGCTTATTTCAGTCACCCATAAGGATGGGTGATTTAAAAAAATATGGTTGCCATTTAATTGTCACAATTTTTCAGATGGAGATTGAAATTTTCAATTGCCAAAAAAGGGGGTCATGCCACATGTTTTTCAAAACTTCTCAACGAAAGCTTGACAAAAATTTATGACAACCCCCCTTTTGTGGTGTCTAAAAACATTCAATCGCCATTTTAAAAATAGTGATGGTAAGATGATGATTGAAAATTTTCAACTGCCACACCTTGTTCCATTTCAGTCGACCCCCTATGGCCATTAAAAAAAATTAGTCACCACAAGGATGGGCAACTAAAAAACTTCAATCAGCCCCCTTTTTAATGACTAAAGAATTTTAGTTGCCATCCGACACACTCACACCATCAAATGGCAACCAAAGTTTTTCGATCACCTAGGAAAGAAAGCGGGGCATGACATTAATTTTTTTTCCAAAATGATAACATAGGCTTGCACCACTTTCAGTTGTCATTTGATGATGGGGGTATGTTGGATGGCGATTGCAATTTTTCAGTCACCAAAAGAGGGGATGTGTGTACCCCCGTCATTAGGTGGTGCCTGAAATTTTTTGATAACCATTCAACACATTGATACCATTGAATGGTTATCAAAAAAATTTGGTCACAATTCGACACACTCACACCATTAAATGGCAATTGAAATTTTTCGGTTGTTCTAAAAGGAAAACATGGGTTGAATTTTTTTTGTTTTTCCAAAATGATAATAGAGGCTTGAACCCTTTTTGGTGACCAAAAAATTCGTTTTCCATGAAACACACCCCACCATTGGATGGTGACCAAATTTTTTTGATCACCAAGAAAGGCAAGGGGGGTGGGGGGGGTGTTATATTTTTTGTAAAACCCTTGTTAAGAACTTTCTAAGAAATATGAAATGTGCCTTTTTCGTTGCGACCAATATGTTTCAATCACAATTCGATGGTGGGGGTATTTGGTCGTCATTTGACACATAAGTTTGATCACCATCTAACACACCCCCATGTCCGATGAAGATCGATTTGTTTTGGTTGCCAGGAAAGGGGGACATGTCATATTTTTAAAAAGCCTTCACCCTTTTTCTATTGTGATAAAAAAGTTTTGATAATCATAGGGAGGGGTGATTGAAATTTTTTTGATCATCACAAAGTTGGGGACCAAAATATTTTGGTCGCAAAGGTGGCGATTAAAAAATTTCAATCGCCATACTTTGTGGTGATGAAAAAGTAATCAGTCATTATAAAGTATGAGGATTAAATTTTTTTTCAATCGCTATAGGGTTCATGGTGATCGAAACAAGTCAAGTTTCAATTGTTTATAAACCTACCTTGGGCAACTCGAGAGTGCTTTTGACCTAGGTTAACTTTAGGTTGATTTAAGTTCACCATATATTGACGTGACGTAGAGGTGCATCTACATCGAGATGCGTTTGTCACATCATGAGGGACACACGAATGCAGTGACAACCCTGACATAATGGGTGTTGAACCAATCTCGAGGGTATTGGTTGTTGTTTAATACAATTGTTGCCACCATAAATATGTTTTGTATGATGGAAAATCACAATTTTATAATGATTGTTATAAGGAAGGTATGTATGTGGTTTATTGGATGTGAAATCTATCTTGATGTTTCCAACATTGAATTTATGTGGTGAAATTTGTTGTGTAACAATTTGTTGATTTTCTTTACTTATGAGTTGGAGATTTTGATTTTGAGTTGCAACATTTTGACTATCTTATGAAGTCTAAAGTGATTATTGTGTTGAAGCCATTTATGGCCTTTACATCTTCATTATAGCCTTGAATACACATAACATGTTAGTTTTTATGTTGGACCCACATTTAAAAAATTTGCAATTGATTTGAGATTATGTGGGACTTGAGGTGGCAATAACAATTATAGTAGAATAGGACCACACAATTTTGATGCCACTCTTGGGTAGATGCAGGCTTAAATGGTAGATAAAAAATCCCTAAAAGTTCATTTTTTGGTGTCAAATTAACATAAATGGGGGACTATGGGTTGGTTAATGAGTTAATTAGATTCATATGAAAATATGCCCATTCAAAAATCTTTTTGACATACATTTTATAAGGAAAAAAATCATCAATCCAACAAAAAATGACCCATGTAAATATTTTTGAAAATAAGGTCCAAATTTTGGTCATTCAAAAGTCCATAACTATATATTTTAGTTAAAGCTTTTGTAATGAAGTTTTCAAATCTATGTTTGCTTTTCTTTCATTTGTCAAATATTAAGTCCTTATAAGATATATTTTCAAAAAATGATATTGAAAATTTCATGTGTATGGCAAGTGTAAATGGTCGGGATAGTCCATATGTTTTCACTTCAAAAGTCCATTACTACACAATGGGTGCACATTTACTATGCACAAATTATATGAATAATTTCTTATTGAAGTTGAGAATCTTAAACCAAATCCCAACTATGCATATAAATGGTTTTATGGCATGTTAATTTATTACACCCTACAAAAAATTGTAATGGGACACAAAAAGTGAGCCACTATAACTTGCATTCACCTTATTGCCAACTATTTATAATAGTTTGACATTGAAACCCATTACTATTGAACCTCTAGATCTTGGTGCATTTGAATTAGGTGTTTTTAAATTAATGGCTTCGATCGAAAAAGTTTCCATGGGGCTTCTTATAGATGTATTGTCACTTCATAGACGAACTGTAGTGCCAACTGAAACTTTTAGTCCTTTCAACTAGTGGGTAGAAGATGAACAACAATTCCTAAATATAAGTTTTTTAGCAAAACATATTTTGGGAATTGTAGGTCTATAGATTAAAATTGAAAGGATTTTTAGTATGGTTGGAATTATCATAGGTTTGAGGCATTGTTGTCTTGGCATTGAGAATTTAGACAAGCCTATCTTCACCATGAAAAATTGGCATGATGACCTTAAATTGGGATGTGTGTTTAGTTCATTGGTCAAGTTGATGGAAGAATACTTGGATTTTGAAGACATTTTGCTTAAAAAGAATGAAGAACTACTTTTAGACTTTAGTTTATTTGAAAGGATTAATTAGGTGTTGTGTTGAAGGGTGCAAAATGCAAAAAAAGTTTGTGTGAAATGCCAACAGTGCCATAGAATTCAAAGGTGGGAGGTAAAATGATATTTGTTTTGGTTTGTTTGTTGTTTTTTTTTTTTCATGCATTTACATTGTTTTAGATTTAAATTAGCCACGAACCATTTGTGTTGTTGAAAATGTTTGTTTTGTGTAATATTTTAAAGTTCCCAAGAAATTAACAAGTTATAGAGTGCTTCAATGATGAGAAGGGACATATAAAATTTGAAGTAGTTTTAGATTTCCAAAGCTTCAACAAAATGATCAATGCACTGTTTTTTTGTTATTTTCATATGGTGCAACTTCATTTTAAAACTGTGTTGGTGATAATGTTGTTAATATTTGAACAATTGAACTTGTGCATTAGATGTGTTTCCATGGTATGACAGTGTTTTGATCTCCATGATGTCTCAAACTATTAACATGTTTGTCCCATAGTCTTGATTTCCATGTTGTTGTTTCACCGTCCTCATGATTTCCATGGTGTTTTAGAGTTTTTATGGTTTTTATGGTGACTTGGCATTGTTTTCATGAAGTTTTTTTTTTTTTGGTCTTGAAGCTTAAAAGAACTAATAAAGTTATTAAGCTAGGGTGTGTTTGTTTTAATGTTTAAAGAACTATGGATTTTTGGGCATGCTACATGTGTCTATATTTTTAAAAAAATAGAATCATAGGTTGAAACTTGTGTGGATGGGTGTTTCACTATTAAAAAAAAGGTGTTTTGTAATTGGCCTTGCAATTCAAATTTTGAGTTGTAAAGGACATTTGTAACTCACTGTATTTGTATGTTTGTGAGTGCTAATGGACAAGTTACATGAGTTGTAGAGTTGCAATTCACCGTATATACGGTGCAACTTATTGCAACGTAGTCAAAACAACTCATTTTCAACTACTATGCATTTCCATTATAAATACACCCATGATGTCATACTGAGGTCATTAATTGTCATCCATATATTAAAATCTTACACATGCCATTAGGAAGATTTGTGGACATAAATTTTAAAAAAAAATATTGATTTACATTGTCCATTATGATTGTTAATGATGGTCTGAGATTGTGACACATCATAAAATAAAAAATTACCGCATGGCATATTAATTATATATTATAAAAAATTTAAAAATTAAAATATTTATTTTAGTAACTAGGTAAGTTGTACATAACCATACGTAAGTAGGTTAGTAGGTTTTAAGACCTACTTACCTATGTATTAACCTAGGACCTCACAACTTACGTACCTATATAAACCTAAGTAAAAAAGTGAGACCTATTTACTTGTCAAAGTAGGTAAGTAAGTAGGAAAACACAAGATTAAGTGCATTAAAATATAGCTATGAACTTTTACTTTTTTTTACGTTTTGTCTTTAGGTTAAGTTTTTTTTAACTTATTTCAAAATGACACATGTATTTTAATGTGATAACATAAGAAAACAAGCCTTTTTTTATATAGTTTTACATGGGATTCGAAGACAAAACACATGAGTTAATTTTTTTAGTAATTCATTAGTTACAATTATAACATTTAAACATTCAAGGCAGGCCAAATCCAAGTGGAGGGTTGCATGTTTTTTGTGTTTAAACAAAACTTGAACCCCTCTTATTAGTGCATCTGGTGCATTTGTTAAAATTGGAATAGAATTGAGGAAATTATGGCCCCTCAAAGTAAAGGGGGTTAAAAACTCAAAAAAACAAACCACCAAATGCTACAAAGGCCAATTCCCAAACACCCACAAAAATTTTTGTATGTTGTTTTGTTGTTATTAAAGTTTAAAGATGATTTGTAAAACTTTAGGTGGTGTTCCTATAACACTTCAAAATGTTTAAAATGAACAAGAAATAAGAAAGTTATGAGGTCTTAAAGTAGGAGGGGTCCAAAAAGAAAAAAAGAGAAAAAAAACATGTTTTGTAAGTTGGAAAACTTATTTATTTTCTTATTATTTTTTCATTACTTATTCTCCTTTGCACTTCAAAGATGATTTCTAAAATTTGAAATAGGGTTCCCATAACATTTTAAATCATTCAAAATGAAATACATATGTGAAGATATAAATAACTGATGAATATGTTTTTTTATTAAGTTATAAGTAATTATATTATAATCATAACATAATTGAATAATAATATTTTAGTAGTGGCACATTAATGGCCATACTAATTGTATTAATGGGAATCATAATCGAAAATTAGTTGTAAATGTATCCCATAATGGGTGGTGGAGATGTGAACATGCGGCATGATCACATGGATGTAATTGTACATTAGTTGCAACATAATTGTTGTTTTTGTGACACATTTACAATAGTTCTAAAATAGTTGCCACGTGCAATTACAATGCAACTCCTGAAAAAGTCAAACATGGTTGACTATATATGTATGTACAATGTGTATAAATTATCGTATAAAAGACCCATTTTCAATTCATTTATGACTATAATACAATTAACTGATTTTCTAACATGATAATCTATTTATTAATACATCGTATTTCTAAGGGGATAGTTTCACAGTAGTTGTAATACTGAAGGGATAATTGCATAATAGTTGTATAAGAATTATTTTTTGAATTTTAGTTGCAGGATAGTGTGGTTTTGATGGACACAATTTCTCATAATGTTTTTTTATTTTTTTATTTGTTGTCTTTTGTGGTCTTGAAGCTTTTAGTTTTTATTGAACCAACAAAGAACAAAGTCAAGGGTGTGCCTAAATCATGATTTTTTTTAGTTTGAGTGTTTAAATAATTGTAAAACTAAGAAATGTTTTTAAGTTTAATGCTTGTCAAATGTTATTGTTAAGGTTAGTTGTTTGATGTTTGAATTTTGAATTTTGAATGCTTGTTTTATGTTTCAAAGGTTGAAGAAAGGAGAATGCTAGTCCTTAATTTGAAAGTGCATTTTACACTTTTCTTCAAACTGAACCTTTGGGCATTCTACATTTTATTTCAAGAATGTAACAATGGCAAACAATGGGTAGATGGAATGGAATAGCTCCAACATTTGTTATTCCTTTTCATCATCCCAAGAACAGGCTGTAAATCATTTGTAGTGTAGTTATTATGTAATAACACATGTGATTAGACTTTAAAATTAAGAAAAAAAAATTGTATTGGGTGGAACAAATTTACAATTTATACCCATTCTTGTACCATTGACTTTGGCAAAATATTTGGATTGAAAATTTCATATTTTCTTTTTGTTTCAATTTGTTCTTGCATGGAAAATGAGGTGTATTTTTATTTTAGTTTTTATGCCCATGCTTGGGTGCTTGATCGTTGGGCATGTTACTTTGAAAAAATGTTACACATGCCTTGATGTAAAAATAAAATTATTGTATATCCATACCCATAGGGCTAGATTTATTACAAATTAAATAAGCATGGGCTTGTAAGGCTTTCCGTATTACATTTAAAAAAATTAACCTACCCATAAGGTATCTCTAAAACAACATACCCACCCAACACTGGTCTAAACACAATTAGTCACACAATAAACATTATTACTAAACTAATGGTTATTCCTAATTAAGATGAGGCTTAATACCATAAATGTATTCAAGTAGAATATGTAAAACTTTTGATAGTGACCATGAAATATATTTGGTTGCTTGAAAGAAATAGTGGAGTAACTTTGGTAAGAATTGATAGCCTTATATTATATTTGGCCTTGCTTGAAAACCCATGAAACTATAATTAATAATAAAATCTAAATGTAACTTGGCTAGGTTTTGCAAGTAATTAATAGGTAACTAATTTTCAAATTTATATAACCTTATTCAAAGAACTATTTTCATATATCGAACTATAATGATATTTGAAATGACTAGTTGATAAATATCCAGGGGTAGGAGTTCTTTTTGAGATTTTAAAAATGTCAAATATTTTTTGATTTAAAAAAAAAAAACTTACAAGCATGGACTAATGTTTAGAAAAAAAGATATTTGCCAAACATTAATGTAGACTATTGTTATGCATGTATATGGTTTTAAACATACTTGAAGTGTAATTGTAAACACTCAATTTATTTACATTCCATGTAAGTGTAAAAACCTCTCATCCACAACCTAGTAAATGTACATGCTTAACCTTAGAAGTGTAAGTGTAAATCCATTTTAGGTTGTGTAAAATTTTGTAAATGAAAATGATTTACATTTACCCATTGTGTAAATCCATGTTAATTTATGTAAATTTTTTTAACAAGAAAATTCATTCTTTCAAGATTTAAAGTTGTTAATTGACCTTAGCCATTAAAAGGCATCAAAGTGCATAAATTTGAAGGGGCAAAATGCCTTAATCTCATTGAAGGCACCTTCTTTAATAAATACAAAAATAAATCAAAACATGGTGAAGAAAATGCAGAACACATTGTGGTTTGATGTAAAAAAATTAGGAAACAATTTGTTTTAGATTTTTAGGTGATCAAGGTATAATGCGGTGGACCAATTTTGGCAAATGCAAAGTCCACATGTGATTACACAAATTTTGTAATCCCTTTGTTAGCCTTTTCACAATTTTTTGTTTTAATATTGCAACCATTTTTGAAATTCCACAACTTCTTTAAAAATGATTCAATCACTTTGATTGATGTTTATAAGTAGATTTTTAAACTAATAATTTTCATAAAAAAAAGTCCTTATTCATATTTATAATCTATTTACAAAGGAAGGTAGTTTGTTTTGTCTATTTGTCACATCAAAATCTCACAAACCATGGTGTTTTTTATGCATTATTGGCCCCATGGAAAGCCCTAAATGAATAGGATTTAATCAAGATGATTTGGAGAATTCTAGATTTAAGGTGTTAAAGATAATGATTTTTGGGTAGTTTATTTTCATTTAAAATTCAATTAAATTACAAAAGTGATTTTGAAAGGAAAAAGTAGTTAGGTAACTAGTTTACACTTGAACCAACAACATAGGTTATATTAATAATTTATAATAGAACAAATCTATAGTTGTAAAGGTTAAAAAATACAATGTAATTATTTTTAAATGTATAAATGCATTATATTACACATATAAATTATTAAATATATTTAAGCCCAAACCATAAAAAAATAATATAGTTATTTGATAACTTTTGATTATATTTTATCATTTGTAAAAAATAATGATTATAATATATTTTCATTTTAGTTGAACATGTACCATAGTTGTACTTTTCTTCCAAACCATGGGTTCAAAAAAGGGTTTTAGGTGTTGTGGTTGTTATTAAAAATTGGTGTTCAAAACAATTTGGGTCATTTAATATCCAATGTTCAATTTTTTCTATTGTGGAAAGTGTAAAGTTGCTTTTAATTATAAAAAACTGTAACAATCACAAAACATTGGATGCATGCAATAAGACTTACGAACAATGTTTGTTTATTTTGGAATTCTTTTTTAAAACATTATTTCAATCAATACAAGATTTTTCATGGAAGGGTACATTCATCGTTGAGGTACACAAAAGGAATGTTTCACCCCAAAATCATTCTCAAAACATTATTTTGAATGACCATTACACTTATGAAATAACTTATTTGGTAGAATTTTTTTTCCATTAAATATTCACATACTTCTTGATTAAAATGGTGGTGATTTTTTGTGATTTGGATGATTAAAACATGTCCTTAAGTGTCCTAAAAGATGGCTTAAGAACTAGGTGTCTTATTATGTAGTTTTATGAAAAAAGACTCAATAGGACTAACAATATTTTTTCAAATTACTTCATATTTAGACCACAAATAGAATAAATTATGTTCTATATGATGGCACAAATTTTTAATATAATAAATCAACAATTTTTTTGGAATTGATGTTAGAATTTTAAATTTTTTCATAAAACAAATGCATTGATAAGGACAATCAAATCAATGTTGTTAATTACAAATTTACATTCCAAAGGTTTGGAAAGAAGTATAGTAGGTGTGGGTGTAAAAAAAGGACATTATTTGATGTTTTTAATAGGGTTTTGGCACTCTAAATGAAAGTATGTCATTTTAGAATGTTAAAGTAGTCCTCCATTCCTTTTTGGTTTATGCTTGAACAAAACATTCAAAACATATTCAATTGATTTGAATTATTCATTATAACATTCATTGGTTGAAAGCCTAAACATACATATCCCCCTTTCATTGTTTAACATCTCAAAACACTCATTTTGTTAAGTCCTTATTTTAGGACTTAGAACACTAAGACAAATGGGTGTCATGGTTCTTGTTGTGGTACCCCAATTGTGAGTGCATTAAAAAACAATGCCCAAATTTGCCATATATCAAAAAATTCCAAATCACTAAAATTTATGATAAATTTTAGTATGTAGCCAAGAATATACAAAGATTTTGTTTTGTTTTTTACTTTCATATTTAATACATTGTAGCCCAAATTTGGGTAACTTTTTTTCTAGATGGGTGCATGTATGTAAATAGGAGCCAAAAAAATTACCTTACAAAAGGATTATGAATTCTTTTCGAGTCCTTTTCATTTTTCCATATGAAAGAATTTTTGAATGATTTTTTTTGCAATTTGTTATTAAAAGTACATATAGTTGTTCCAATAAATCACATGTTTTGTGTTAATCATTGTGGAATAAATATTAATTTTCAAAATGTGTAGATTTTTTGATATTTTATGTTTTGTTTTGAAAATTTATCATGATTTTGAATCATACCAAAATATGCTAATCACTTTAGGTTTTTTTTTTTTGTATCATAAACTACAAGTTTGCTTTATATGGGCCATGTACATTATACTCCATTTACATGTAGTAAAAAACTTTTGAAAATTTGAAATTTTAAAACATATTTTAGATTTTAAAAATTTTCAAATTCCATAACTTTTAAATTGTGAATGCTTTTAAAATGTGGGTAATAGATTACTATCATTTAAATTTTTCTAACATTAGTATTATTTTATCAAAGGGATCCTTATCTAATCCTTTGTAAAATTGATTGCATTTGACACAACTATTGTTCAAGTTCAAAAGTCCTTTCCTAAAACCACAATTCAAAATTAAATCTAATAAAAATTTTATTTGAATTCCTCAACATGATATTAGTCATTTAACACAATTGAAATGATTAACATAACTTTAAAATGTCAAAACAAAAACATATGTAAAAAAATTTATAGTTTGCATCAATATTCAGTATAATTTTTTGACTCCTAAACATGTATTTGCACCTAGATGATTTGCACTTTAACTACATAAAGAATTCCTTAACAAAATCCTACACATGAAACATTGGATGCATCCCATATAATTTCTTTTCCAAAACCTAGCTCATTTACATTTACCTTGCCAAAAATGTTTACATGTAAGGCCATTTATGGTTAATGAAAAATCTTTCACACTTCCTTCACCCATTGGTGTAAATTGTGTAAATCGTTTACACTTACATTGTTTGACATTGTGGGTATATGTGAATTCACACTTCACTTTTCAACATGTTGATTTGGACTGGTCTTTCATGTTACACCAACCCCTTGTTAGGGTTGGGTATATAGAGTCAAAGTTCCAGACTTCAAAGATCCATCTCACCTCAATGTGATCCAAAATTGGGTCAAAAGCATAATTGAGGTATCATATTTGAGCTCAAAACTTATGTTGTTGAATATCAGGTTTAAGGTCAATTTAAGGTTTTTGGGTTAGTTCTGAGTCCTTAAACGATTCTAAACTTTGGAAAAAAACAGGCAGGACCTAGTGCAGACTTGGACCCAGCAATGATTTTTTTTCATTTTCTTTGTTTTCTTCTCTTTTGGTTTAGGCATGTAGATAATACATGTGATCACTTTTTATTGGTTGTACAATGCTAGAAATTAAAAAGCATTCAATTTTGAGCTATGCATGAAGGAAAATCGAATTGGATTTGATTTGGAATTGGGGTAGGTTAGGTTTTTTTTTTTTTTTTTGAGGAAAAACTAGGAATTGAGAGTCTAGAAACGTGAAGAATTGGCCCTCAACTGGACCAGAGGATATATTGAATCTTAAGAATGAACATTGACTAGACAATTCTTTCTTATTCACCAAAAGAATTATCGTATAAGGATTTAGTACATGAAACCCTTAGTGGTGGTTCTAAAGGATTATTATTATTTTTGTTGGGATTTAATGGTTTGGAGATTTTTAAGAGCTGACAATTGAACGAAACCAGGGTTCTCACTTTGAATTTCTTTTAAGAACTTGACCTATTTGTCAAAGGAAACTAGGGTGAGTAAGGGTACCTAAACCTGGTGTGACCAGAGATTCTATTATTTCCAAAATTGTAAAATGCCCTTGACTGACGGTTCCTAGTCTCTAAGCCTTCAAAGAATTTGAACTGGAGGTTCCATCTCAAGAGTGAGAACCGCCCAACTCTGGTCAAAATGCAGAGCTGGGTAGTTCTCTAACTTCAACTAACTAGAGAAGCCGTTCTTTCTCCAGAAACCCAGACCAGGTAGTTCCTCGCGAATGCACAAGCGACCAAAGCCCCGGCTCAATACCCACCCCCATACTGGTCCAGAGTCCAGAGTCCATAATGGTAAATTGAATATATATGATGACAATGAACCTGAGACAGAGATTTCAAATTTTCAAACTCTTATTAGCTCTCATTCTCATTGGCTACAGTTATCTCTTCACTGGAACTTCTCTATTAGATAATCGGTTTTTGAAACCCATTATTAAATATAATCTTTGATTATTTTTCCCAAAAGGCTGTCGTTATGAAGTCTGACGACAAACTTCCAGAAATATGCATTTCTGCACATACATTGAATGTGTTTCGTAATGACAATAGAGAACTGCACACAGGTAACTACATAAATTGCTTTATTTACAGTCTAGAAGCTTAGCTTGATTGTTTATACATCTATCTAGAAAGTAGGTAGAGAACCATACACATAATGAGGGAATATGAGATAGTGATGATGTCCGCCAGGTGTTGGTTGTTCTTCCATTGCAGAGTTTAGTGATCACGATCATGGTATAGTTTATACTAGCCTGGATGGGGAGCTACCGTTTTTGTGGAAAAAATCTCAACATATGCACAACAGAGCTCATGATCAACATAACGGATCTCACAGAGGAGCGCGTGCTTCAATGGTTTACAATTATATATGGATGAGTGTGGGCCCTACAGATCATCGTTACACATACACCAGACCCATAAAACAAATTTATAATCGGGTTGGATTAATGTAGAAACCTAGTTTAATGTTATACAGATTAATTGGATCTATTCATCATCTTAATCACTGGTCTTTGAATTATAATTTCAATTGGTCGCAACAGGTATAGTTGATTAGTTTAAACATAAAATGAGCTGGATTAGACAGACGACGTACAACAAGGAACTTACAAAACAGACTTGCTGACTTGTGCTTGATCTTTAATGTGTGTGTCTCTGCAGCTCTTGCTGCAGTGTCTTAAGTGCTCCTCTTATCTGCAGTGCCTGACCAAAGTAATCGACAAGCCTGGGTTCAGGAAAATTATGAGGTAGCTCTGTTCTTTGGCTTGAGATCGTGAGCCTCAGCACTTCCTGTTATTAGTAGGGTAGCCACGGCTACTGTTAGGGTTTTCTTCTGCGTCAACTTGTTTATACAAGTTGAATGTGTCTTTCAGTACAATTTCACGAGAATTAGAGCTTTTTTATAGCATCGTGAGGTTACTGATTATGTGGGTCAAATCGCAACTCAGGAACCAATAAATTTATTAAAATCCACTTACGACTGCTGCAGGGTCGGCCTTTTGCCCCAAAAAAAGTTTTTTATAAGTCAGACTTCTAAAAATTTGATGAAATCCAAATTTGATATTGACATGATCTACTCAGTGTTGTCTCCAAATCATCTACATTCGCAATGGCCACATGAATTAGTAGCAAAATTGTATTAGTGTATACTTCTTGAGCAATTGATACTACCTAGTAGTCTTGCTAGCTTCATTTTTTTGGTATAATTAAGTAGCGATCAGGAGCTCTTATATTATGCATAATCCGGTGATTAAAGGCAATGAAATAAATTAAATTGATTCAAGCTTTACATTCAAAATTTTATGAGCATTAGCTACTGTTTTGTAAGTTATGTAAATACTGGTGCAATATAATAATTTCAGTTATTATGATCAGTACAGCACCGGAACTTATAGTAATTAATGTCGACTGGAGGAGATTACTGTGGACCGCAATTTATATTTATGATGATCTACATTCAAAGAATATATATATTTGTGGAATATGTGTGTGTGTGTTTGTGTACAGTTCAGTGTTGCAGGTATCCAGATTGGCGGGAAGCTGCAAGTGATGATCGGCATCTGGGATTACACACTACTGAAGAACCCATGTCTAGTACCTGCACTAGTAGATGTTTGAAATCCTGGCTAAAGAATACAGGATTATTAAATTGGATGTTTTGGGGACTTTTCAACATCTTGATGATGATTAAAATTTTTGTGTCCATATTTTCCATTCCAAAGTACCAGCCCAAATGTTTCAAGTACTTTAAGAACTGCAGATTTCACCACCCCCCTCCCCAACACATCGCCGGATCTATCTATAAATTCAATAGACCTTGTCTCAAATTGGAGTTGCAATTAATCGCAAATTGATAAAACTAATCTAGAGCTAAGCACTGGAATGAGACTGAAATTTGAAGCGCGCCCATCTTGAAATTATGGGTAAATCGATCCATCTAGTACTCACATATGCTTATCCCACTGCCAGCAATATCAGAAAGCTTGCTAAAGTCTATGCCAGTGGAACAAGTTCCGCCTTTTTGTGAGACACTGTGGGCAGCGGTAGTTTTCTCTTTTGCAGTTCTAAGTGAGGCCTGCGAGTACTGTTACGCGGAGGGTAAAAGTCTATCCTCAACTATAGATGTTAGAGTATTGAAAGTTTATGGGCTGTGCTTAGCATTCAAATAATTTAACACGGTCATCGTCATGAGACTCCTGTGATCGATCACCCAGCTGGCAGACTAATATATAATCTTTGTTTGAAGTTCAGAATCTCACAAGTCTTTTGACATCTGCTACTGCAGACCAGTGCTAGCTGTTGTTGCAGTCCCGCGTTGACCTTAGAAACGGAGATTAGGGAGCACAAGAACTGTTGACAAAAGCGCTTCTCATGATCACTGTTGCAAGTGGACGACGAAAGACCGAACTAGTTGTGACGTCGCAAAGCGCACAGAGAGACTTACGAGCACAAGAAGATAATATAGATCTACAGCTAAAGAATTAGGAGCCTCTACAGCACGATATATTTAGAATTACATATTTAATACAAAGACGCAGCTGGGCCCGGATCTGCGATTGCTTGTCATGTCAGTAATTAGGCGTAGCTAGCTACGCAAAGTCTCGCAGCCACGGTACGAGACCTGTAGTCGCAGATGAATCAGTTTTTTTTTCAGTGTGAAGACGAAATCACAAGTTGACACACACTTGAGGGACTTGAATATGACGAGCAGGTATGGCAACAATGAGCACGAGAACAGCTAAGGAGGTCATGCAGGTGGCCCACGACGTTGTGGTGCGCCCGAAAGGAATATCTGTGGATCGATCATCGTCCGCCGCGTGTGAGCAGAAATTCCCGTGCGTAACCATCAGTTGGTGGGTGGCAAGCATCTTTTCCTGCTGGTTCCCTAATTTGGTACCGAGGTCAAGTTTCTTCTTTGGGTGTTGCTGACTTTCTCATCTGGCTCTGCCCGCAACGACGTTCACGTGCATTTCACGCGGTGTAAACCCCGTACTGCCCCTGATGGATGATCCATCTTCTCCTAATGGGCATCTCCCATGCTTAGTCATCGTCAGGCCCATGAAGACGACGGTCGGAGACAAGGCCACATTAGGAAATATTTTAGCTACGATCTAATCCTAGGAATTCATTATGTATTGTAGGGATCAGACCCGCGTTTTACGCTAGGCCAGTGAACAAAATACCATCCAATCCTCTTTGATCGACGTTCCACGCATGTAGGGAATGTCTGAAACAGCTAATGGACACCAACTGGCAATTGTACGAGTATAAAACTATAGGGGAAATTTCGTGGGGGCGATCTTGGGACCAATTCAATAACTTAAATTCTCCATTGTGAGACAAAGATTCAATCAGTATTCCATTTTCAGATAAATCATTGAAACATCTTGGAATAAGTAGGGAAACCCAAGCTGATTGTCTGAAGCGTGGCCCCACTGAAAATCAAAAACATGTTGGTAATCAGTGCATGAGTACAAGTAGTGCGATTTTAGATTGCAGGCTCAGAGAGACCTCCACAAATCTAGGTTCACAATCGCACGAAACTCGGAAGTCCTGACCAATGCATTGAGTTTTATACCCAAGGGATCTGGAACTAAACGACTAGGCACGGTCTGTAGGTAAAATGATCTTGTCCTCACTGAAATGCTCATAAATACCCGATTAGAGAACCTTGACTCGAATTTTCCGGGCATAACCTGCTCCACCTGGTTGTCGCTGAACTTTATCTTTCAGGATGCTTTAGCTCTGATCATCTAATGGCGCCTGATCTTGCCTAATTAAGTTCACAACCTCTTGGATGATTCCCTTGCAAGGGAATTGTGTAACTTTACCTCCAAGGATAGACTACAAAGGTAAGTACCAGGGAATTGAGTAACGAAGGGTATTTTGCAACATTCCGAAAGACCTGACAAGGAAAGTTAGATGATGCATGGTAGTCGCATCTAGGAGGGTTTACGTGGAACTCTAGGATATAACAAGGGGAATTTACTTCCAGAATCCAACATCAAACAATGACGTTGCAGTATGGAAATTGTCATCATTAGGTGCGATCACAGTGCACATTCATGGTCGGTGCACCTTCGTGTAACTTCGGGAGCACGAATTAAGCTAATTACATTGTGACTAACTGCCCCAAGCCTAGCTTTAAACAAAGCTAATGAGTACTCCCGACAACAGAATCACAAGCTTATCATAAGTTTTGAGGATCGTGCAATTTCCAGATGTGCAAAGGTAAGTTGCCCTCTTGACCGGCCCTTGCATTCAAGGACAGAGCTCTTTTTATTGAACCTTTGGCATTTCCGTTTTTGTCTACTACTTCCATACTGGGGGATTCTACCAATGAAAGTCAATAGAAGTCCAGAGAAAATACTACCCCCGCCTAAGTTCACTCACTGCAATTCATGAACTGATCAGATATTCAAGAAAAGGGTTAGATGGTTATCTTAGTTCTACAGTAAAGTGGAAGCTGTAGACCTAAGACAATGAAGTAGAGAGTGTTCTCAATGCATGCATGGCAGCTTGATTCAGAGTGGGGTCGGTTTACTGCTGATCATACATGTTAAAACATCACTGGCAGATATGTGGAGTAATCCTCTAATCAGTACACGTTCCCAAAATGCCAAAGGAATCAGCACAGGACAGATGATAATAATCTTGGCCTTGGTCTTGCCTAAGTCTTACACTATTTTGTTACAAGGCCCAAGTACAGCTACCTCAAGGCTCTCATCCATTCCCACAAATAAATCTGTTGTTGAACAACTTGAGCCCGAGCATTATATGTGATGAATTATGAAAAGATCGAATTGAAAGCAACTAAAGACTCGTTAGAGGAAATACTTACATATTGATGTTTTGCTTGGTCTGCCACAAGATCCTTGGGTTTAATACCTGACCTGAAGCAGAAGATCACCAGGTTGCTGCAAATGTAGTTGTTCTCAGGGAAGAACGAGAGTAGTTTCCAATGTCTCTCTTTGATACATGACTGTAGAGAAATCAGAACAGCGTTTTAAAGATCAACATCACGACCAGCTGATAAATGAAAACATGCAGACTTGCAGCACATACACAGGCCTGCAGCTAGCTAGAAAATTAATACTCTCTAAGATAGCAACTCAGTCTATGATCCAAAACATCAAATAAGATCGATGTAGTTTTAGATTAGAGATTTGGAGCAGACTGTACAGCTCGTTGTCAGTTTTCAGATGCCTGAAAGCTACCAGATCTCACGTTCCACCGTTCACACATGATGTGAAAATAACAACATCCATTCCAGATCAGCTGCCTCAAGTTTGCTGAGACATTCACACTCACATTCAACTGATTCCAACAAGTTATAACCCTAGCTCTAGAGATATATGCTGAAAACTTTCTTGGGCACAGGTGCATAACAAATCATCTTCTAGGGTTGTTTTTGCCAGTTATACCACAGCTTTTAATAAGAGTTTTTGTGTACAACATGTCTTTTACTCCAGTGCTTGCAGCAACCAGTTTGACCCTGAAACTATCATGAGACCTGGATCTGAATCCCCTTTATATAGATCAGTAGAGCTGCAGTTGTTGCTATAAATTCCAAATAATCTTGACTTTGAAACCATCAAATTTCAATTTGTTTGGATGGGAAGCTCTGTAATGGATTTGTAACCGTGAAGGGTAGAAATAACCACATGTAGAGAAGTTTCAAGCTCATGTACCTTTAGAATGCATCAAGATCAAGTATGTACGACTCTTGTAGTCAGCAGCTTTGAAACCACTAACACAAGACTTGTGGATATGAGGTTGAACCTGGTTGACGGCCTCTGTATATAGCAGCACTGACTTCGGGTCAGTTGCAGGCCTGTTTCCACACAGTTTTGCCATCTCGTTATAAACATGTATAACAAATTGAGTAGTTCAGAATTGCACTCAGATATTTCAGATTTGCTACAGATCATGACACACTGTTCAATCTCTTTTTACTGCAGATAATGAAGCACAATATTCTCTTATATGGGTGAATTCACAGAGCAGTACTATCTGAATTTTGATAGACAAGTGTGATCTCCCAGGTCTCTGCAGGTAGGATCACCGTTGTCTCCTGCAGTGTACTGTTTCCAGCTTTGGAGATCAAGATCACCAGACAGTACTATAATCATCTACTAATATGACAATAAAGACCTCTGTCTTAAATCATTCTCCTTATACTACCACTGAATGTGGTACTCATGAAGGCCTCAGGATAATAAAACCTAAATTCTATGTTGTATGCATAGACAGCCTATTCAAGCAAGTCCTTAAGGGGATTAACCTGCTCGCCTAACAACTAAGAACACTGATTAGTTCTTGCAAAGTACTCTTGGAACTTGTTCAATCATTACTAATAGTTTAACTTAGATCCATGCTGACTAGCAAGTGGTATCTGAGATAGATTGAATAACTTAGCAAAAATTGTAGCACTCTCACCTGCATCAATAGCAACAGATTTGCTAGTACCTGCTGCAGCTACAGATCATAAACATTGGAGCTTGTGGGGATACGGTTCTAGATCTGCACTCCCTATTGAAATATGATTACTAACCAGAGAGCTCGGTCCAATAGGGCCATTTACAAACGGAGGTCATTGAAAGATTGTTGCACCAGAAAAACTTACATACCTGCTGAAGCTGGATTTCACGCTGTACATAGAACGACTCAAGGGTGCGATTGAACTTGAGCAACATATATGGTCTCCAAAGAACTTGTAACTGGAACTCGTTCTGCAACCCTTTTTCCCCCAATGATTCCAACACAGTCAATGAATGACTCAGGAGCCTTCAATTCCATTGACTAGCTGTACACTAAAGATTCAACAAGTCACACTGAAAATTATGCAACAAAATGACCACAATATTTAAAGTTCATGCACTCAAACGCGCAGCAAAGGTGGGCAGCTATTCATATGCATGAGCTTCAACAAGAGCAGCTAGTGGTCAGCTCACTCTAATCTCACCAGCTGTTCATAACATGAGAGATCGAAGGTATGGAATCCGCTTGTAGCGGCCTGATGGAGCCTGGATTGTACACTAGGCCTGGGCTAATGCAGGTGTTCAATCGGCTGTAACCCTGTATCTTAACAGTTTTAGTTACGGTCTGCAACACGCGACATTAGGCAGCAAAGTGCAGGCTGGTGATGAAAGATCGATATGAAGAAGAAAGCCCAACTTCCTGATCGGAGTCAGTAGTAAATACATGACAAGACCCTGCAGACGCACCAGCTGGTCCATATATATAATTCTATGCCTCCATGAGCATTCATGACACTCGTTTTGCTCAGAGATCACAAAGCCTCGACCCAAGACTTATCCATTGTCCAACAGTTGGTACTAACAGTTGTAGACTGCACAATATATGAACCAAACCATGATCAAGCATATGACCGAATTGAAAGCATCACAAACTCTGCAAGTTTAAACAGGAGAGAACTACAAGTTGGGTTCCTCCAAACCACAGCAATTACTTCCAAGAAATACAAGAATAGACTTCAATGACATAGAGGGTAATGGGATCCTGGATCACAGTGAGTACACTGTTGATCAGACACCTGCAGCAGGTCGTGTGCACATGAGACTGCATGTCGAGATATATCTTGTAGTTCAAATACCTGCAAAAGTTATCTGATCCTTCAAACTAGGTGGTTGCTCACATCATGCAGGACTTTTTCAATCTTTACGAGTTCTCAGTACATGTATGTATAAACAAATATTGTCGTCACCAGAACTTGCAGCAGCTGGTGGCCTGGCTAGGAGGCTCACTAGGGCACCATGATCCAGCAATGTTAAATACTTTCTGGGACATATATCTGAAATTTTGCGAGCCCTTTACTGCACATTTAAGGCTAACTACTGCAGTTCTGACAACCGCAGCTTCAGCTTCGACTACATGTACACTACCAAAAATTTCTCCAGTGAAGGTGACATAGCTGAAGCTGTGAATTTCTCGGGGAATTCTAGATCAAGTCGGTCGAGTGCCATCTAAAACGTATAGTTTTCGAGCATTGATAGTCTCGTGACACGAATTTTATAATGCTCGCTGCAGACTCACCTTATTAGCTGGAATACGTAATTGGAACTCTGTAGTACCACTGGTCACTAGATCAATTGCATGACAAGTTCTCGAATCGCCTTTCTGAAGGTAAAGCTGGAGCTGCCTCAAAGACATCCTTCTCTGATCTACTTTGACATTCTGAGTCATGTTTACATCTAGAAGGCCTTGAAGCAGTTGGGTATTGCTACCAACCGCTGAATCTTTTCACACTTCATGTGCAGAGACAGTTCTGAGCGAGAGGCAGATCATCTGGGGCGAGTGAAAGGTTGAATAGAAACTTGTGGGGGTAGAAGTTTAAGACTAGCAACAAGCTACTCATCAACGGTAAACACGAAGAATCTTGATCTACCATTTACATCAGCGTTTCCATAATGTTGTTCCGCGATTGCAATGATCGTGCGCGTCAACGATCCAGAGCTGAGTAGCAGAGTAATTCGCTCTCCGCTAGCGAATCTGCTCCCTGGGGGCCACTGCCTTCAAAGAGCTGGGATCGTCTCCGACTTGAGCTTGGTTGATGAACTAAACAGCTGAATAATGTACGCACAGCCTTAGTGTGCCTGGAGATCCAACCTGAAGTGAAGAGGTGATCCTGATAGCCATGGACTATCACATCAGTACGGAGGTGGCCGCTGCTGAGGGTGACGATGACTACTTCCAGCGGCCCACTGGCTTAGAACGTCTTGTGTCGACATCTGAGGATTGCTAAGATTGGGGTTTTGAGGCACGATGTTGTAGAGCGATTGTAAGGCTGCAGGGTAGGAAGGGTCAAGTGCTTGCATCGCCCCTGCTGGTACCCCTGTCGAAGATGCTGGCATACCGAGGCCTTCCTGCTCGTCGTCCTGCGGGAGACGGTCGTAACTCGCGCCCAGAAATGAAGCCACGACGATCACAACCGGGCCTGCTGCCATGAGAGTGCCCACCACATTGCCTCCAAGCACTTGTCCAGCTGCTCCCGCGAGGGATACTGTGAATCCTGTGGTGGGTGAGGGTGCTGGCGGGGGTAGGAAGGCGCCGGAGAGCGAAATGATCTCGAACCGGCCATGGAAAGTAACGGTGGCACCCGGCGTGGTGGGTTGTCGCAGCGTAACGTTTGAAACTGTGCCACTGGCGCTCATCACGCACACGCCTCTCTGTCGCATCCTAGCAAAGGAGGCGACGCTCTCCCCGACGTCGCAGCCTCCCGCCACCTCCAGTACGTGCGGCCGCATAGCATTTCCGTTGTCGCGAGTGATGATGATCGGTGGTTTCGGCTTATTCTTGGAGCCCGGAGGCCTTCCCCTGGGCTTTCGACTGCCCTCGCCTGGATGAGTCCCGCTTTCAACTCCCCCTTGGCCCTTCCCTCTCTTCCGTGAGCCTCTTCCTCCGCTGCTCCCACTGTACAGCTCCTCATCAGAAGTGGCGCCCGCTTGCAAGGCCCGAGCTCCCACTTCTTGCATACCGGCCTGCATGCACACATGCCCGTTCCGCTCACCTTGTCTCTGCTTCCAGCTCTGATTACACTCCACCCCCGCCCCCCTTTCCTCTTCCCCCCTTGCCTAGCTTCTCTTTTTCTCTTTTTTCCCTCTTCTACTGTATTTCCCCTGCTGGTTAAGCTGAATCCTTGGCCTTCCCGATTCTCCAGTCACCCCCTCCTCGAGTGAACTCCGCGTAGGCAACAAAGCTCCTTCCTCGTTACGTGTGCGGCCCTTGCGGTAAGACAGCGGCGGACTTAACTCGTCGCCGCTATTGGAGTGCGTGCGTATTTCTTGCTTGTGGAACCGACCGTCCGGTCGGAGTTCTATCTATATACAACTGAACACGAAAACTCCAGACCCGCGACGCAGCACAAACTCGTGCCTTATTCCAAGCTGCGAAACCGTCACCATTTAGGCTGAAGCGCGATCTGGTTCCACAGCGTCGCGGCTTCGGGATTAGGCATCATCACTCTACTTCTTAACATCATGATCCTAGAGCATCAGCAGCGGCAGAACTGAAATTCATGTTGGGTTACCGACTGCTAATCAGCAAGACCTCTAGCCAAGGAGCCTCATATACACAAACTATTGTAATTTGCACCTTGGAGGAGAGCGAGGAAGTCTTAAACAATCATACGAGGCAGGGGAGAGTTTATGACAAAGTTACAAGTACATGTGACTGATGAGGGTCTGCAGGCAACACTGGAAGGGCACAACAGCAGAGCAGCCTATGTCGAGAAACGGCAGAACTCAGGCTTATAATTCCCGTCCTAAAACCCATCACTCCTGCGATTGCATTCCAGAAGCTGGATTATCACAGTCCAGCTGCCAGAAGGGCTGAGAAAGAAGAGAGAGAGACAGAGACAGAGACAGAGAGCATGAACACAAAAGACGACGGTTGCGCAGGCTGATCATCGACAATGAGACCCCCCAAAAAAAAGGTTTTTCGTCACTGCAGCCGAGACTGAAGAAACTCAGAACCTAAACCGAGGCAGTAAAATTTTCTCTCATGCCTAGTCGACTATCATGCCCATAGTACTACTCTCGAGCTGCAAAAGCCGTTGTTTTACCCCAGCTCCTCGCCGTCTAGACTGAGCCTTGCCGGCTCAGAGAAGTTATCTTGCGTTACACCCACCTTGTCCGATTCGTCAATTTCTACTCCTCAACTTTACAATTCCCCGTCTCCGACATACAGTGTCCGCAAACGGTCACTCCCAGGCCTGGCAGCTAAACCGTGCTGTTAGAAGTGCGCAACAGCAAGAACCATAATATATGTTTTAGTCTTCTTGTTCTGCTTATTCAAAAGCCGTCCTGTCTCTCAGTCGATCTACAGTGTCGCGGTGACTTGAGAGATCGATCAGCAAGTCAGTCTTCCGTAAGTAAAATAATCGCTTCTTGTCAAAAAAAACCGAGGTTCCTCCCATAGAATAGTACCCACAGAACTTACACACTGAACAATAGCCCCTGCAGTAAGCAACAAGCAGAGCAGCACTCAAAGCAAAGCCACAGTGACTACTACGAAACTGTTTAATTGGGTGAGACTCCTGCAACAAAACCCATGTTCGCTTACAGCACGAAGATCAAGCAGAGAGTTCTTTATATTTTTTATAATAAAATTTTCAGGTCACTTCTTGTCGATCAAATCACTCTCCAGACAATTCGCGTGGTTAAAAAAAAAATGACTGCACATATAATGAAACACAAACACACACATACCCCGGCGTGAACAACGAGCAGCTAGAATAGAAAACTAGTATAATATAATTATATATTAATCTACAGGATCTCATCAAGCTGCAGACCTGTGCTTAAAATTTGATTAATATTAACTACCAGTGAAGAAGCTCCAGATCAACACTTGATCGTAGATAGATAGTGATGAAGCTCTTTCTTTATATAGGTCTACAATTGGTTTTTAATGGAGCACTGTTGTCCGGAAGAGTAGTATAAATCCTGTAGAGGACTGCTAGTAAAGGTTTATACTTAAACCCAAGCAGCTTTTACTCCTCTTTTTTTAATATGTATACGGCCTTCAAAGAAGTCGAGTACTACAAGCTGGGGAGTACGCTAGCTAGTACTGCAAGTAGTAATCGATGTTAATACTTCCTGGACCCCGCCTGTTTTTAATAAAAAAAAAGAACTCTCGCGAGCAGCGAAACTTAATTACTTACCTACCGCATATATATCACAGATATATAATACTCCCTGCAACAATCTGCTGGGATTAAGGATTAAATCCGTGCTTCATCCTCTAGTTCTCTAATTGCCATTTATTGGGTTATTTTAATCCTCCAGCTGCGAGCTGATTAATTAACTATACTTACTGAGCTTCGATGAGTACCTGAAAGCTGCTCTCAAACGTTGAAAGAAAGAGGAATCCTGGTGCTGGAAAATAATCAGGGTTTACTTAAATCGATTGCACTCTTTGAGCTACTTTCTACGTACGGATTGCTATTAAATTTAAGGAAAAAAGATTAGTATAATATTTACTACTTATTGTGCATTGAGCTTGAAATCGTAAACAAAGAGAATTTAATCACAATTGTCAACTAAGCAAAGCAAAAATTTAATCACCTGTACACAAAACATGAATGAAGGTTTATTGCTAAAATCTAATCTTTTGAGAATTATTACATGCCGGTGCAATTGCTCTCCTAATCCCACGGGAATTACATGTTTTTCCAATTGATCCCTGGTACACGTGCATGACGAGTAATTCCACAACCACAACAACAATAATCATTCACAAAATAATATTATTAATTAATGGGTACTAACCTGATTGTTTAATGGGTAACACTACATAGACATTAAGTGCTAGTGATGATGAGCATGACGAGCTGGACTAAGAACCCGATTAGGGCATCGAGGAGGAGAAGACTAGTCAAAACTCAAGCCGCTGCCGAGAGAGACACACACACCCCCCAGCAACTGTTTTCGTCTAGAAATGTAAAATCCCCAAAGTCCAATAACAGGTCACAAACCCACTTGAGCTACAATACCTCCTCAACATGATCCTCAGCACTTGAGTTAGGAAAACTCCTCAATACGACCCTCAGCGCTAAACCTAGAAAAAGTCCTCAACATGAGCTAGCACTTTAGATTGCTCCTGGACAGATTTGCTCACCCAGGACCCTAGCTTGACCACCCAGACCCGGCATTCCCCACTTCATATATAACGTGGCTCTATGCTGCACAAATTCAGTAACAGAAATGTAAGTCCCATCAACCCAGCTAGAGTCGGCGAAGACATTTTTACTGCAGCAACGACATAGAGGTGGGAGGATCTGGATGCTTTCACAGCCTAGTTAATTAGCTAGATAGCTCTGCCTGCCTGACTACTTAATTCAGACAGCTTTATTAATAAATGAATTCTTTATTAATTAGTTAATTTCTACTATTATGATTTTTAATTTAGTTTCATTATGTTTGAATTTTACTAATTTTGGATTTAATTTTTTATTTTGGAGCTTGCCAGGTGTAACTTATTGTGGCAAGTGAATATGCCTAGATGAGGAATTTGGGCCCAAATACCCGAAGGGCAGTGAAATGCGCTTAATGTGCTAACACTTAGCACACTCAACTACATAATGGATTTCATGTGGATTTTGTAGATTGGTCTTGTACATAATATAGGTATGTACATCGGCCCAAGCTAGGTGGCATAGCATGACCCCTCCATCTTGTTTTGTGATGGGACTAAACAAAGGTACTAAAGGATTTTGAGGGAATATTAGGCCACTTTTGGGGGTTCCTTAAATTACAGAAATCTCATACAAGGTCATCATTAATTGCACATGTCCCTGTCTCTTGTTCATAATTTATCATAATAATTTTATGTGCTTGTCAGGGACCGTAATTTAACATTTTTTTTTCTTTTTCAAAAAAATAAACCTCCTACTTACAGAATCATCCTTTTTCAAAAAGGTGAAGGGAAATCCTTTCCTTAAGAGAATGGGTACGCCCTACCAGGCCCGCCTGCAGGGTGACCTGACACAATGGTCAAGGGCTTGCCCATTCTCTAATAGGAAAAGCCCACATGAAAACCAATTATGTACATATTTGTTACTATTCTCTTTGGCATTTCCAAACCCTCTCTCTCTTCAAGGCTCTACTTAATTTTTAGGGTTGGGAAAAAAAATTATTAATTCTGCAGTTTTTGAACAAGTTTTTAAAAGATTCCCACCGTACATAAAGAAGAGGTACTAATACAGGGGGTTCTGGGTTTGTGGGCCGTTGTTTTCATGGGTCTTAAATTTACGTCACTTTTGTGTTTTCTTTTCCTAAATTTAATGTTCATTTAATGTTCTTTCAACTTCTTGGTACACGGAAGGGTTTTTAATTTTGGGTAATGCCTTGTTTCTTGGTCAAACAATGATGGAAGGCTATAGAGCTACCTATAATTATTTTTAAGTTTTTAATTGTTCATTTCCCCTCCCTCCAAAATTGATGAAGTAGGGGGCCTTAAATTTCTTCATTCATTTAATTTCTCTAAGGCGGGCAATGTAGTAGATGGTTCAAGTGGGGTGTACTACTATGGGTGAAATTAATTTCACTTTTGGGAAATATTTCATTATTTGGAGAGAATCTTTTGTGTGTTTTAATTTCCAGCCCTCCAGCCCTCTCTCTCCCGTTTCCCTCCTCAAAATGGTTCTGTTATTTCAACCCTAGCAAATGGGCTGTGTACAGTGGAAATTCATGGGTGGTGGAGGGGTCAGCCACATGGTGGTGGTCGTGGGCCATTCAGAGAATAGCTAAATTAGACAGCAGTGAGCAGCACCCTAATATTTTATTTTGTTTGGATTTTGGTCTTTCCTGGGAGTTCAAAACTAGAATCCACATGCACCAAGGGTGGCAGTCAGGGTACGGTTTGGGGATGGGTGTAAGTAACATGAATTATTTATTTATGGTCCCTTCAAATAATATCTATTGCTTGAATAGGATGTTGTTGTAAGTTCCAAGTAAATAGTAAATGCTCTTTCTTATACACAGAACCAGAAGAAATACAACTAGTAAGTTAGTTGGCCATAGGTGATCATCTAGGGGATGACAGGAATTCAGATGCATCCTAAAAGAGCTAATATTAGTATTAGTTACCTTGACTAGTGTAAAAGGTGTTGAATAGTGAATACTGTAGATTGTCGAGGTTGCTAGTTGCTGCCAGTGTTGGCCAGTTATTAGGCTTTTAGAGACCCAGTGTGTCCGGGTCAGCCTTTTTTCTATTGACGAAATTCGAATCGGACGTGATTTTAGAGGTTTTTCATCAGTAGAAGTGAGGGAAAATCCATAGTAAAAATTGCCAAATTCTTATCATTTGGTTTAAAGTGTGGAGTCAAAAATATAGAATGACAATTAAGAATTTGTATTTCATATCTGGTTTTTAGTTATATTTAGCTCAATCTTCTGAAGGATTATCACCACTTTTTTTACATCTTTTTTTGAATGATCATCACTTTGGGTACAAACAAAATTCCTAAGAAAAACTCTGGTGTCATTTATGTATGAGGGAAGGTAATTTGTTTGTTTTGCTAGTTTTTCTTTTCACTCTTGGTACCATTGAAAAGCTCTCAATGAGTAAGGGTGCATTGAGTTGGTTTCATAGTTATTGAATGTTGAACAATCTTTCATTAAGAATTTGTTTAAATTTTTAAAAAAATTATCAGGGAATTTGGGTGCCCTCTTCATATTGTTGGAAAGACCTTGAAGACTAGGATTTAATGAAGGTGATTTGAAGTTTTTTAGAAATGAGGTGCAGGAGATATTGAATTTTGAATAGTTTTTTTCCATCCGAAATTCAATTAAATTACAAAAAATGATTTTGGAAGGAAAAATTAGTTGGGTAACCAGTTCACACTTGGGCCAACTGCAAAGGCTACATTAGTTTCATTTCAAAGGAAGAACCTCTTGTACCAGGTACTTGTCTATTTAGCTATTTTCCATTACTGACTTACCTGTTCTACCTGGTCACTAAGAACGGCCATGCTATGGGGTGTGCTGATCTCTGCTCAGGGCCAGTAAATAGATGGCATGTCAGCAAATCATTTCACACGTCCACTACGTATATGTTTGAATATGGGTTGTTGATGTAGGCTACAATAACTTTTTGTGGAGTTTGTCTACCAGAATGAACCAACAGCCACCAGTGCCCCCTGAGGGATCGATGGTGGGTGGACAAGAAACAGTTTTCGATTTAGTTTAGTTCCCTGCATAATCACAGTGGTTAGTTCAGTTTCTGTTTTTTTTATTTACGTCCAAACAACCCATTGACCCTTACCTATTTACTAACCATCAGGTTGTGGAGGCCTAAGAATTTGCTGCTAATACCCATCAATTATGACTTCCGATATATACCCACCCACCCACAAAATCAGAAAACTGCTTTTGGTATGGAAACATTGGTTTTCAAAAATATTTTGAAATTAAAGCCTACCTTTACCAAAAAAAATTTAACTTGAAAAAACCACTAGATCTCTAATGAAAACTGTCAGTTAATATGCAGAAATATAAAATATCCAAAAAAGAAAAAAAATTGTTCAGTTGTAGGGTGCGAGGAAATGGAAACCAAAAGACGTGATCATTCATTAAAATGTTGTTCAGACAAGAGGGGTGCAAGTTTTAGCATTTGTTCATTTCTCTTTCCTTTCTCTCTTTCCTTTCTCTCCTTTCTTTCCTCATGTTTCTTCTCTGCATTTTCCTCTAGCTTCATTTTTCCCTTGAATCTATGCATTGCCTGCATTCATATCTGTCAAGTCTCATCTCTTTCAACTCTCTCTCATTTTCTTTCCTTCTTAGAATACAAAAGTGACCTAGAGGCATCTCGAGAAGCAAGTGGCACTTAAAGAATTTGAAACAAGCTCCAGAAACATCTCACATGTGTGAAATCAAGGTTGACACAAGTAAAAACTTCATCAAACACCAAATTTGTAACAGATTAAAATTAATTGGCAACAATTGTTTTTTTAATTTTTGTTTTGTCCTTTTTTCTTTTTTCTTTTTTAAACTTGCCTTTGTGTTTGTCTTTGTCAATTTATGTCTTTTAACACATGTTTAATTAATTTAGGACTTTACAAAAGTTCAAAAATACCAACACATAATTTACACTATCCAAATTATGAGATTTTAAGTTATAAATATGACCTAGTGATCATTAGACTATTCATTGCAACAAAATATCTTGAAAAATCAACAAAATGGTCCCCACTAGATAGTTCACTGTAGCAAAAACTATTGAAAAATCAACAAAATATTTAGAAAAATTTAACAAAATGCATATATGTCCATCAAACAAATCACACCTTGTGACCACAAGGATGTTTACCATAGCATATTATCTTTCAAAAATTTACACATTGATCCATCTTACATCAATCATACAAATTAAACCTTGTGGCCACCAAGATCTTAATGACAAGACATTGAAAAAGATGGAATGATTGACACAATGCCATGAACATACATCAAGAAAATTTATTGATTTTTCCACATACAATGCATGGTGGCCACCTCATTCACAACAACAACAAACAAATATGAAAAATTCAAAAAACCCAAAATATAGTTAAGTAGAATAAATAAGATGTATTTGACATATAAAGTGATTCACCTAGTTGCCAACAATAACTCAGTAAGAATTCACTTAGAAATTTTAACAATAATAAACCTATCATACATGAAAGTCTATGAATCACCCTAAAAACAATGCACCCTTTAGGAATAAAGTCAATTCCTCCTTTTCATAGAACTTTTGTTATGGTCCAAAGTCAAATATGCAACTATATTGACATTATCTTGAAACAAGAATTTGAGTGGCAAACATTCATTTCTTCCTTTCAAAGCTACAAACACCATCATGTAATCTGAAAACAACAATCACAACCAACTACAAGCAAAACTCAATGCAACCAAATGAAAACATCTAACATATATTAAACATATGACATAATATGAAATTTCTTGAAATATGAAAATTAAAACAAATGAAATGATTCAAAGTGCATAATGCATACCCAAAGATGGTTACGCATTGAGAGGATTGTCATTGTCACAATTCATATATTGCATGAACCAAGAATAATTTTGCAAAGAACTTAAACAAGGCTTAGAATATTTGATAATAATATCATAATTATTTCAGACTATGGTCGTCAAAGGAAATTTCATTAACGTTGGCCACAAACAAGATGCAAAGTCCAAGGATTGCACTTTCTTCTTTGATAATAAAATGGGACTCAACAAACTACCTCTACTATCTATGTGGATTCTGGGGACCACCATAGAAAAATTGGATTTCCTAATGACTTACATGAACTAGATAGGACTCAAGGGAATAATGTTACAAATGTGTGAATTCTAATGACCATCTTAAACAAATTCTAAATTTTCTAGTGACTACCATGAACAAAAAGGATTGTAATTACAAATGTGTGGACTTTGTGAACACCACAATACATTGTACTTTGTAATGACTACCATAACCAATTCGGATTCCTAGGGATTAAAATGGCACTTGTATGGACATGAACAAACCTTCTATGATTACCATGAACAAATTAGATTCTTAAGGACTTCATATGAACATGTGTGGAATGAGGAACTCTTTAGTGGTTGCTAGAGTTCAATTGGACTTCTAGGGAACCAATTCTTCATTTCATGGATATGAATTTACGTCCCTAGTCATGATTACCTTTAAAATATTGGACTCTTGGGGAGCTCAACAAGACATTACATGTAAATTGAACAAATTTTAATACCATCAAAAACACAATGGACTAAACCATAAAACTAAAAAAAAAATTGTTATATAACACATACATCACATGGACATTCAATATCAATGAAATGAAAAAACTTGAAACTATTCAATTTCAAATTATTGACAATTTACAATGTAGTCTTGAAGTAATATTAATTCATTGTAAATAGACAAAACTAACTTATGCTTGAAATTGAAAACCCTAAAATCTTGATGAATCTTGAATTGTGAAAGTTTTTTAAATTCTATGAACTCACCTTGTAGATCATTCAAAATAAGAATTGTTGTAATCCAATCACCTCCTTTTCTCCCTTTCTCATCGCCACATGGCTTTTTGATGCCTAGGAGTGCCCACCAATCTCTGTGCATCTCTTCCCCACAACCTTTAAACAAACACTTTGATGAACTAGAAAAATGAGAAATGGCACACCAACTATGGTATGCATGTCTATAAGAAGCAATCTTGTAATCCTAAGCCGATTCAAACCCTTGATGGCGAAATGGGCAAGGTGAGATTGCTAGATTGTTAAAAAATGGTGTAGAAACATCATTGGACAGAAAATCAAAAGGTAATGGTGATGGATTCAAAAATGGGCGTTGATGTTTGCTCTTCATGGACTAGAGTTGAGCAAAAAGTGCAAACTTATGGCATTTCCACATATCCAACTTTTTCACAGCCATGCACCATGTTTCTTCTGCCAAAGCACATTTCACCAATACTTTGTTGTGCTCATAGCTCATACTCACCTTTCTACATCAAGGCTTTGAATGCTACAACAATTCCTGTTTGAAAATCAAGTTTTCGTTGCAAAGATTCCAATTCAACCAAAGTAGTTGGGAGAGAAGTCTTGCCCACCTCTCCAAAATTGCTTTGAAAGTGTAGGTCATGAACTTGTAGGTTATGTCAAGTGCTAAACGTAATTTACCAAACTCTGCTTTTGCATCTTCTAAAACATTTACACAATTTTCAATCTAGCCTTGAAATTTGTCTAGCTTTTTCTATGAATGATTGTTTTCCTTTTGAAACAATGACACAACACCTTCATAAGTCAAAATCTCCTTCTCCAAAATTAAAATGTAATCTTGCCATTGTCCAATAGACTAGACATCCATGTAGCTTGTTGTAGGAACTTGTAACTTGCCTTGTGGTTGTGGCATGGCATCACCTAGAAAATCTTCATCCTCCTCTCCCTTAAGATTTGTATCAAAATCATCCACTACTACAAAAGGTTTGTCATTCAAAGCTCTTTCATAAGATTATAATCTTCAAACCCATGTGACCACAGTCAATCACATCCACCCACTTGATAACAAACTTCAATCAATGGCTGAAGATGAAGGAAAGTCATTAATGAAATTTGAAACATCTTTCGTTCATGCCTAACAACTATCTTCCCTTAGTCATGTAGTTGGTATAGAACTTTAAAGTATCCAATGGTAGCATAGTAAATTGCTAGCTCATTCATATTTGGGGATTGTTCTTGGATTCTTCATGGATTGTTGATCTGCCAGTTTTGAGCCACTAGACCATGCATTTACCCAATGGACGTAGTTTTGGTTTTTGTCGTAATTGAAAATCCCCTTGCATCTAGCCAAAGTGATTGATGAAACTTTTATGCAATCACAAGTATATTTGCGGCCTTCTTGATTCAAAAAATTGTTAATTCTAAATGTGAATGGTGTATTGTGTTATTTCCCCCAATCTGTTGTTTAGTAAGGTAATGCTTGAATGTTTGGACGAAATATTAATAAGAGTAAAATTGAAATCAAAATAAAAGTCAAACATTTTTTTGTTAATGCATTCAGAAGTTTCACATCACAATTTGGTCTTATATGAAATTAAAGGATGTGCTTGAGGTTTTTCCAATGCTGATGCCAAAAACATTTGTGGGTCGGTTTGTCTTTAATTGGGGATGTGAGCAATGTTCGAAAATTTCTTATATTATTTCTCCTAGTTCTTATTATTATTTAAAAGATTTGCAACAAGTGTATTATGCTTGTTGCGGGCTAGTTTATGGCAAGGAAGATCAAACATTATTGATTGATGATGAACCTAGCAAGATATTCCGAAATCCAAAATGGAATCGTCTTTTTCTAGAGTTGTTTTTTTTTCATGACAATCACTGAAAAGTCCTAAGTCCAATTTTGTTCATGATAATCATTAGGAAATCATGAGTCCCATTTGTTCATGACAGTCGCTAGGAAATCCAAGTAGTTTTTTTGTGGTCGCCAAAGTCCATTCATTATCATGGCAACTTTCCTTGAATTTTATTTTGTTCATAGCACTCATTAAAAAGTCCAATTTGCCTATGATGGTTCCTAGAGCACACAATTGTACCGAAAGACTTCTAAATCCCACTTTGTTCATGATAATCATAACTAGAAAGTTCCAAAATTATTTTATGGTGATCAGTAGAATCCACACATTGGTAATGCATTCCCTTTGAATCCCATGTGATTGAATAAGCACTAGTTATTGTTTGAGGTGGTTGTTTATTTGTTGTGTCAAAACAAATCCAATTTGGACTTCAATATCCATCACTAGAAAAAAAACATGTACTTTCGACTAGTTTTCGCGACTAAATTTTAGTTGCAAGCGACATTTTGCAACTGAAATTTCTTTAGTCGCCTAAGACAAGTTGCATGTGATAAATTAATTGCAAATGACAAAGGGTATTGAATGAAAGAAAAAATCAACAAATACAAATTCATCCTTTGATTCCATTGTATATGTATTGTCACATGCGACTAAGATGCAACTATTTTGATCATAATTGAGGGCAAATGATGTGCTACCACATGTCTTAATATTTGATTATTAAAATATTATTATTATTATTATTTTGAAATAATCTAAGACATTCAATTCAAATGCTTAGATGATATTATATTATGACACATGGCCCAATGTAAATATGCCACATGGCATTTAAAATTTTAATTTAATAAAAATATTAATATTAAGTTGGTAGGCACTGAGGTAAGTACACAAGTAGGTGCCTAATAACCTAGGCTACATACCTACCTACCTACTTAGGTAAAAAAATAGGTAGGTAGGTTCTACCTTCCTAGGTTAAATACCTATTCATATAGATAGGTACTTAAATAGGTACATACATAAGTTGACCTAGATGGGTAGGTCAAATTAAGTACCTACCTAGCTAGGTAGATAAATAAATTGGGGAGGTAAGTATTTTAGAATTCTACATAATTTGTTTTTTTGTTTTGGGTTGAACCTTTTGTTTAGCTCATCCCAGATACACAAATTTCTTAATGTGAAATTGCATGACCACACCACCTTATTTATATAATGTTCAAAATAGAAATGGAGAATAAACAATATGGGATAAGTTTTGAAGTTGCAACTTCCTCATAAACTAAGTTGTAATTCAAAATATAATTTCATGCCTTATTTTTTTAATTTTTAGATTTTTAAACAATTCAAATACATGGTTCATAAGATAATTAGATAATCATTTAATTAATAATGATTGAATTTACATATATTTAAATTATAAACTATACACCACAAATGTTCAATATTCATTATCAATTACTTAAATAAGTAATAACTTCTTAATATTTAAAAAATTAGTTATCTAATTATTCACAAATTATTACTATATCATTCATAGATAATTAAATAACTAAAATATTTTAAAATATTTTATTACTTTTTAATCTGATTAAATTATAAATAAAATAATTAAATTAAAAATAATCTAATGACCATAATTCTAAAATTAACTACTTTAAATATTTATTTTTAAAATATAAATAATGAATAAAAAATTGCTATAAGAAAGTAAATTCTTACACACATTTTTAAAAATTATTACTCAACTAATTACATTACTTACTGTGTAATTATATTTATTATTTAAAAAATAATTATGTGTCAAATAATTTTTTTCTCTTGGTAATTATTTACTATAAATAAAATAATTTGTAAAACATAACATTAATTTTCATAATTTTTGTAAAATTACTATAAAATATTTATCATAGATTATTCATGACAGAATTTTTTAAATAAATATAAATATAAATATAATAATTTATGAAATTAAAATCAGTAAAATAATTATTTTAACTACACTATAATTTTTCCAAATTTTTAATTCAGACTTGAAATTATAAATTACATATTGTGAATAATTATGTTCAATTACAGATTTAATTAGCACATATTAATTAATTTTTATCTGAAGTAACTATAATGATTTAATGTAATGTCACATTGATTACATTAATTTATTTATTTTCATATAAAATATAAATTATACAATATTAAAATCTATGTTATAACAATAATTATTTATTGTAACTTATATTTACTAAATATAATCATTTATAATTATTTATAAAAGTGATTTATTATGAATAATACTAGTAGAAAAAACCCTTAAAACTCAATCAATAAGTTTTTGAACTAAAATATAAATTTAAGATTCAAAAATAATAATTCATAATTCAGGTATTAATTTTAGATCAAAGAATGTTTTGTAAGTGAATAAAAAATTTCAGAATTGAAATGTCAATATTCAAATTCAATTAATAATATTCAAAATTAAAATGTCCATTTAGGATTCAATTAATAATTTTCTAAATTTAAATATTAAATTCGAGATTCCAAAATAATAATTTGGAATTCAAATTTCAAGTCAAATCATTCTTAAAATTTCAATTTAAAACTTCAGAATTCAAATATTAAATTTCTAGTTCAAATAAAGTTATTTAAAATCAAAATGTCAATTTTTAGACTTAATTAATCTTTTTGAATTGAAAAAATAACTTTTAGATTTGAAAATAATAATCTAAAATTCAAATATTAATTTTTAGATCAAATAAGTTTTTGAATTTAAATTACAATTTCCAGATTTGAATAAAAAACTTCAAAGTTCAAATATTAATTTTGAGTTTCATTATATGAATAATATATATACGTATGCATATATATAATTTTAATACATACATTAAAATACACCCCTATGTCATTATAGGATGCAACTAATTTGGTGACTATTGTGATAATGGGACATATGAATGTATTAATGGATGAAAATAATTATAAAATTGACCCAACCAATAGGATGAAATTTTTAATAGTTTCATCATAGTTATGAGAATGACCAAAATAATTGAAATTTGGTCTTGTAGTTGCAAATATTCCCAAATCTAATCGCAAATGACTACAAGTCGCATGTAGTTGTAAATGGAGTGGTTACATTTTGGCTAATTTCTTCTAGTGTTATGGACTTCAAGAAGTTAAAAGGTGACAATCACAATCTTGTTACATCAACATTTATGAACTTAACAACAAAAAACTACTTGTTACTAATGAAATTCCAATTGCAAGAAGGCCTCCATCTACACAAAAGCTCAAGCATATGATCATTGAGACATGATCATCTCTAGAACTCCATGTTGCCCAAGTGGGCACCTAGTTCTTGAAGCTTGAAATGGTGCAACCGAATGCTCAAACCCTTTCCTTGGTCCTGACAACTAAATAATCTAAGGTTGTCATCCCTATTGATGAATGATGCAGCTCCATTTTGTTCAACAAGAATTATTATTCACATTCAAACTAGAGCTCCAAATTTTGAAATGTTTAAGAAGGAAAGTTTAATGGTGAACCTTGGTGCACATGTACTCTATGAAAAAGACAACAAAAATAATCACACAAATGTGAGGGTTTAGTCATGACTATGATGCACACAAATCTTGACTTGTATTAGTATGAAGATAAATTGGAAGATTGCAAGTGAACACTTTTGGCACACATTTAGGTACTAACATTCTAAGAATTCTTTGAAAGTGTAGTCCATAACCTAAAGAGTTGCAATACAAAGACCATACTTGATGTTATCATTTGTGTCAATCCAATGCATAGTCTTGCTAATTCCACTTCTTTGTGGAGACAATTTTGTTTCCACAAGGTTTGGCAAAATGTGTGCTTGCTGGCCATCACTGGTGCAGACGAAAAGATTTTCATAATCTTCCTTGCATTTGTGTTTTATCCTTGGAGGCCAATAGAATAAATAAGCTCCCACATAAGCTTTGAAAGTGAAGGAACCAACACAGCTCCAATGTTCAATCTCATATAGAAAAATTCTTTCACAGGAAAAGGATCCATCCTAACCAAGAACATGGCATTATTAGTATGTTAGTAACAAGGACCTTGTAGCAACAAGCATTCATCTGCTAATGGTTAATACACGTTACAATTCCTTTCATATCTTGTACTTTTGTTTTGCTAATTTGAGTGTGTTAGACGTCTATGATTGAGAAAGCTTTTTCTTATTTAGGATCTGGAGCTTCTTTTTGCACCTTTAATAATGAGTTTTAGTATGTTAGTTCAAAATGCCATGTATTTCCTCTGCAAAGTGTAACATTGTGCAACTTAAGCTATCACTAGTAGAAATTAGCCAAAATGTAACCACTCCATTTACAACTACATGTGACTTATAGTCATTTCTGACTAGATTTGAGAATATTTGCAACTACAACACCAAATTTCAATTATTTTGGTTATTCTCACAACTATGATGCAATTACTAGAAATTTCATCTTATTGGTTGCATCGATTTTATATTTATTTTCATCCATTAATTGGTTGATACGTCCCATTAGTCACAATAGTCACCAAATTAGTTGCATCCTAAAAGTATTCTACAATGACATAGTGGTGTATTTTAATGTATGTACTAAAATTATATATATAATATGCATACATATGTATATTGTTCATATAATGAATCTCAAAATTATTATTTGAACTTAAAAATTTGTTATTCAAATTTGAAAATTGATATTTAAATTCTGAAAAGTATTACTTTAAAAAAACATTTACATATTAGAATTTGAAACCTGATATTTGAATCTAAAAATTTTTATTTCAATTGTTTAAAACATTGTTTCAATTTGAAATTTTTGATATGAATATGATGTTTTCTATTTAAATTCAAAAAGCTTATTTGATCTAAAAATTGATATTTGAATTTTGAATTACTACTTTCGAATCCAAAGGTTAGTTTTTCAATTCAGAAAATTAATAATTGATTATAAAAATGGACATTTTAATTTTAAATATGAAAACTTGAATATGAAAATTTATATTTCAATTCTGAAAATTTTGCATTTAAATTTTTAATAATCATTTGATTTGAACATGAAATTTCAATTCCAAATTATTATTTTGGATTCTCAAAATTAATACTTCAAGTCTGAAAATTACTAATTGAGTCTAAAAATGAACATTTCAGTTTTGAAAATTGTTATTTGAATTTGAAAACTGACATTTCAATTCAGAATATTATTATTTAAATTCAAAAAAAATATTTGATCTAAAATTGATATTTGAATTTTAAATTATTATTTTTGAATCTAAATATTAGTATTTCAATTCTAAAAAATTCATTGAGTCTACAAATCAACATTGTGATTTTAAATATTTTTATCTGAACTTGAAATTTGATATTTGAATTCTCAAGTTTTAAATTTTAATTTTAAGAATTTATTTGGCTTGAAAGCTCAAATTTGAATTCCAAATTATTATTTTGGAATCTCGAAATTAATATTTCATTTCAGAAATTTATTAACTAAATCTTAAAATGGAAATTTTAATTTTGAATATTATTATTTGAATCTGGAAATTGACATTTCAATTCTGAAATTTGTTATTTAACTTCAAAAAAATATTTGATCTAAAGATTGATAAATTTTGAATTACTATTTTGGATCTTAAATTTATATTTTAATTTTAAAAATTATTGATCGAATTTTAAAGGCTTTTTCTACTAGTGTTATCCATAATAAATCACTGTTATAAATAATTATAAATGATTATGTTTATTAAATATAAGTTATAGTAAATTAATATTGTTATAACAGAGATTTGTATATTCTATAATTTATATTCTTATATTAAAATTAATTAATTAATGTAATTAATGTGACATTACTTTCAAATCATTGTAATTTATTAAGATAAAAATTAATTAGTATGTGCATAATTATTTTCTCATTGAACATAATTATCCACAATTTGTAATTTATAACTTTAAATCTGAATTAAAATTTTGAAAAAATTATAGTGTGGTTAAAATAATTATTTTACTAATTTTAATTTCACAAATTATTATACAGTATTTTAGTTTTTATTTTTAAAATTATGTGATAAATATATTATAGTAATTTTACAGTAATTATGAAAATTAATGTTTGTTTAATAAATTATTGTATTTATAGTTTATAATTACCAAGAGAAAAAAATTACTTGACCTATAATAATTTTTACAACAATAAATGTAATTATACAGTAATTAAAGTAATTAGTTGAATATTAATTTTTTAAAAATTCATCTAAGAATTTTATTTTTTAATAGTAATTATTGATTCATTATTTATATAAATAATTAAATATTTAAATATTTAATTTAAAAATATATTCATTAAATTAATTTTACATTATTTTAATTATTTTAATTATTTTAACTATTTATGAATTATGTATTAATAACTTGTGAATAACTAGATAGCTACTTTGTAAAATATGAAAAAGTTATTACTTATTTAAGTAATTGATAATGAATACTAAATATTTGTAATTTATAATTTATAATTTAAATATATGTAAATTTAGTCATTATTAATTAAACAATTATTTAATTATCTAGTGAACCATGTACTTGAATTGTTTAGAAATTAAAAAACTAACAAAATAAGCCATGAAAAAGGTTTTGGAATTATAACTTAATTTGTGAGGAAGTTGCAATTTCAAATTTTATCCCATATTGTTTTTTTTTTCCATTTTCATTTTGAACATTATATAAACAAGGGGGTGTGGTCATCCAATTTCACATTAAAAAATTTATGCACATTGGATGAACTAATCAAAAGGTTCAACTCAAAACAAAAAAACAAATTATGCACAATTCTAAAATACTTACCTCTCAAACCTATTTATCTACCTTGCTAAGTAGGTATTTAGTTTGATTTACCCACCTAGGTCGGCCTATGTACCTACCTACCTACCTAAGTACCTACCTATATGAGTAGGTATTTACCTTAGGAAGGTAAAACTACTTGAGTAGGTATTTAACCTAGGAAGGTAGAACTTGTGTACCTATTTCTTTACCTAAGTAGGTAGATAGGTATGCAGTTTAGGTTTATAGGCACCTACTTATGTACCTACCTAAGTACCTTCCAACCTAATATTAATATTTTTATTAAATTAATTTTAAAATGCCATGTGGCATAATATAAGATCATCTAAACATTTGAATTGAATGTCTTAAATTATTTCAAAATAATAATTATTATTATATATTTAAAGAATCAAATATTGAGACACGTGACAACACATCATTTACCTTCAATTGTGACCAAAATAGTTGTACCTTAGTCGCATGTGACAACACATATACAATGGAGTCAAGGGATGAATTATATTTGTTGACTTTTTCTTTCATCCAATACCCTTCGTCGTTTGCGACTAATTTATCACATGTGACTTGTCTTAGGCGATTAAAGAGATTTTAGTTACAAAATGTCACTTGTAATTAAAATTTAATCACAAAATAAGTCAAAAATACATGTTTTTCTTCTATATTAACTCTTGTTACTTCTTAGTGTTTATCCCTTTATTTGCATGGTTTTAGAATGGACACAAAATGACATATTGTCCAAATTTTATTGAAATATAAAAAAATTCATGGGAAATTTGTGGGAATAGTACATGTTCAACCTATTATTGAAACACAAATAGTCACTACATATGTGAATGTGGTGGATGTTAATGTTACCACAAACAGTAAAATAACTAAAAAACAGAAGTTCAAAAATAATAAGCCAAGAAAAACAAAGAATGTTGTTGATTGGGAAAAAGAAGAATGATTGCAAAAGTTAATGGTGGAGACACTAACTGCTACCTTCTTGTGGCAACCAGTAACTTATTTCCTTAAAGGCTACCAAATGGAATGTCTCATTATGTTTTGTTCTAGAAGAAATACAACAAAACCATTTCAAGGGAGTAGTCTACTTGTGTAATCTCAAACTTCTCTACCTTCCACATTTTCTAATAGAATAGAAATACAACCAAAAAATTGAGTCCTTCAACCATCAAATGTAAGCACACTAGGGTGGCTAAGTTTTGGTCAACTAAAGTCCCTTTTCAAAGTTTTTCTGATGTAATTAAAACTAATTAAAAATATGAATATTTAGATTATGTTGAAAGAAACATTATTTTTTCCATTCTCAATTTCACCCCATGATGTTATAAGACGTATTAAAAATATCACAATAGAATTTTTTAATTAATTATTTTTCATGTAAAAAGGCTTTAAAAATAATTATAGTTTTTGTGAATTTGAAAAGTTCATAACATAATAAATTAAAATCACATTCCATTCATTCAATAAATCGTTAGTTTCTTAAATATTGAAATTCATCCATTATTTCAAAGTTGCAACCACAAAAAACTAACACATTGTAAGATAAAAGTCCATATCCATGAATTTAGCAAGGTGTGATAGAACTTGTTGCCAAGATTCAAAAGTCCATTACTCATTAAATATTTAGGGTTTTGATGAGTTTTTTTGCATTTTTAAAATGCCAACTCTATTAACATTACATGTTTAAGTCCCTTTCTTAATAATTCCATGAAGATACTAACATTTTATATTTAACTTTCAAAGAGATGCAAAAAAAATTATAAGTTTGACATGTAAAAAGGGGTTTGTTTTAAATTTATGTAATTTAGATAAGTACATCATTAAACGATATTATGTTTGATTTTTTAATTTGGTAATTTATTGAGTACATGTGATTTCGGTATCTATTTTCATAGTTCAAGAGCATGATTCTTAAAGGGGCTATGACAATTAGGAATATAGATTTGTATCATTGGGTGAATGTAAGGTATGGTGGCTCACTTTTGGTGTCACAATGGTGTTTTTTGTTTGGTACCCTTTGTTCAAAGGCATATGGTGAGTTGTATATTTTTAAATCTATTGATTGGAAGTTGAATGTAAACTAACAACTTTATTATGAAGATATTTGTCTAGTTGTTTATTAATAACAAGTTCATATACGAGTAATAATGAACTTTTGAAGTTCAAAATTATGGATTGGTTAGTTAACTAGAATGATAAAAAATTGAAAGGTTCATCTTAAATTATATTCAAAATTATCTATAATGACTTAGCATATGAAACCAAAATAAGGGCACACGAGGTGATAGAATGAAATAATACATTTTTATGTGAAAAGTTTCTTTAAGAATCATAGCCAAATTCTACAGGTATGAACTTTTGAATGCCCTAAATTACCTCATATCACCAAAACATACTTTATTTAAACAACTAGAAGGGGACATCATCAAATTGATCAGAATATACAAGGACGACAACAAATGGAAAAAGGATAACAACATATGGCTTGAAAAATGATATACAAATCAACATGCCAAAAATACAATTGTTTCCAGGTCTTGATGGTCATTTCTTTTTCACCTAGAAATCCATAAATCCAAAAACCCAAAAATCTAACATACACTACATTTGAATTATATTTTTAATGTGCAGTTTAACAACATACAATATTGTACCTCTGACATTCTTCACATAATGTAAATGTTGTAGTAATAAAAGCATAGTATGTTTCAAAGAATGTAACAACATCAAAATAATGTACCTAGTGGTACTTAAAGTCCCTCCATAATTCATAAAAAAATGTAAATGTTATAGTGATAATAATACAATATATTTCCAAGAATGCAATAACAACAACAAATTCACCTAAAATTACTTAAAATACATTTGGCATTCATCAAAAAAATAAATTTTGTAGTGAAAAAATCACAAAATATTATCAAAGATGTAACAACAATAAAAGATTTAACTAACATCACATCAAGTACTTTTCAAATTCATCACATAATGTAAATTTTGTGGAAACAAATGCATGGAATGTTTTCAACAATGCAAAAACAACAAAAATAATAACTAACTACATTAATTCCCTTTGACATTCATCACATAATGTTAACTTCTTAATGATAAGAGCACATTGTATGTTGAAGAATCCAATTCAACTACAACAAATTTGATTAATTCGCACCACTAGTGGGAGCGTAGAAGAGGTATTTGGGGGAAGTTCAAATTTGATTACATTTAACTTCAACAAAGGTATAGATCACGAGCTTTGCCTACATGTCAAATGTTTAGTCACCAATGCCAGTACTTACGATGTGCTCATTGGGCAAGAGGCCCTATTTCCACTAGGTTTCACAATTGACAACTGGTCTGAGCATGTGTACTACCAAGTGGACTAAAAGATTGATGGCCACCACTTGGGATACATAGCCCTTGATTTACATAAGAACCATAGTCCTATGGCTCACCATTGTATGCTCAAGGAAGCACACATTATTTCTTACATCCAACAAGCTAGCCATGAATGGATATAGGGAGGTGAAGAGGAGATAGCTTACACCCAAGCTACTAAAAGCTTAAGGGTGGTTCATATTGACATTCAACATGGACCAAAGGTTTTACAAAGGTTCAAAGTAGCCCACGAGCCCTTAGTCAAAGCTTTGTTTAATTTTGAAAACATGGAGAGCCATGGTGAACCGATTAAGCCAGTACTTTGTCAATTAATCACCTGGACACCGCCTAAAGAGGGGATTACATTACTAGAGCTCTTTGGTGGTATTGGTATAGGTCTCGAAACCTTATTACAGTCAGGGATAGTGGTTCAGAGGTATTTCTACGTAGACATTGATCATATTGCAATGCAAGTGGCAACATCGAAAATGATGGAACTCAACCAAATTTCCACAATAGTTTGTAACCACTGCATGGAAGGTCAATTTCATTTTCTTGTCCTTTGACATACAACTAATTCAGAAGAAACATATGGAATTATTTGGCCTCATGGACCTCATCATTTCAAGTTGGGAATGTCAAGGATTTTTAGCAGTTAGATTTAGAAAAGGTTTGAATGAGACAAGATTTGGTCTCTTCATGGACATGGTATGATTGATCACTTGGGTTCAATCCATTTCTCCCACACTTGGGTATGTAATTGAGAATACCCATTCTTAGTTTTACCAAAGGGAAAAAGTATAGGAATATTACATGCTGGTCAAGCATTACCTTGGAAAGTTGCTCCTATTCAATGCAGCACAATGTGGTTCCTATGTGCATTAGTTGCACAATTGGTGGACCAACCTTGCACCACTTTCTATTCTACAATTGGCTCTAAAATACACCATCAAAGACCCCGACTTGCAAGTTTTTCACATATTGGATGATCAAAGCTCTTACCAACCACTTACAAGACAAGAGAAACCTCTTTGGTTTTTTACAAACACAATTGGAAAACCAAGAGGTGTTTGGCCCACCTTTGTCTCCTTCCCAAGAGCACACGCCTTTTGAAGGAGATGGACCAAGCTTGGTCTATCGTCATGTTTTAATCATTTGAGATGAACCAAGCCCTGAAGAAAGAAAAAGGGCTATGGGGTTCCAAATTAGCACTACTAGTCACACCAAGGTGATTAGATTGGAATGTAATGCTCTACTAGGGAGAGGCATGGACCTAAACTCCTTTACATGGTTGATGGTAACTTATATACTCTTTCAAATGTACACAACACCAGCATTGATTCAATTAGCTTGTAGTTCTGGTGATGCGATTACATGGCACCCTAACCAAGTACATTTGCCTATTTTCAACACTTTACACTTCACTCTTAATGTTAGGGGGGAAGAGGTACCATGTAATTTGACTCAAGTTGTTTCTAATACACCTGGAGGTACATCAACTTTTGGAGAAACAATTACAACCTTCTACAAATCTGTGCAGTTAGATAATGGAAAACCTAATACACCAGGTTTTTCAAACACACTTTCCAACTCCATTCCATGTGTTTCCAATTACCCTTTCGTTATGGGGAACCAGCTCATTAAGAAGGAAAAAGATTAGGTCACAAACTTGTTAATTAAATATGAGAATATGTTCGCATTCTTAATGACAGACTTAAGTAGATGTAAAACGATGCAGTTCTCTATAGACCTTATAGATGAGACACCCATCTATTGGAAGAAGCATAGGTTGAACAAGCATGAGTGGGAACTAGTAGATGAAAGATGCAAAGAGTTCCATGAAGCTAATGTCATTCAGCCATCAAGTTTTGATTTCGTAACCATTATGAAGAGTGGGGGAGTGTCTTGTTATTATATGGGTTGTCATACATTTTAGGCCCTATCTTTATGGCACTAAATTCATTTTGTATACCGACCATTAGCCTATCAAATGGCTAATGACCAACGATAAGTTTACTAGTAGGTTAGTTTGTTGGGTGCTTATACTTCAAGAGTATGAATTCAAGGTTATTCACTGACCTAGGGTACACATTAAAACGCAGATACCATGTCGTAAAGACCCCTCACTACCTCTGAAGAATTCTCAAAAGCTAGGCAAAACTCCGGCCAGATTCCAGTAATGCATGTATCTCATGCATCTAGTTATCTTGCATTATTGCAATGTAACCTGGTTGAACATCCCATTATGGATATATGGGAGGACTTAGACACTCTGAGGTTTCTTCAGCATGGGGAACCCTCCCCAAGTTACATCAAATCATCAAGATCGCATACAACAGTAGTCCAAACGGTACTCATGGAAGGACAATCACCTCGTCCGATGCTTACCACAAGGCGACAGAGTGGTTCCCCCACCACATGAATGACCTGGTCTTATTCAGAAGGTACATTTGGAGCTTGGACAATTTGGAATTAAAAGTACTTATAGCCTTTTCGCTCCTCATTGCCATTGGAGAGGTATGTATGCTCAAGTTTGAAACATCATACTAGGTGTGAACAACGTGATAGGGTGAGAACTTCCTTCTCCTCTTGACAGCTCACGCTTTATCCACTCTTTATTCAGGGCATGTTCTATCATTGGTCATGTGATTTAATTAGAGAGTTACCATAGACCTCCAAGGGTAATGTCTACATCATGATTATGATTGAACATTTTTCAAAGTGGGTCGAGCTTGTTGTGATGCCAAACAAGTCATCACACAGCAGCAGCCAAGTTTTCTTACAATAGGTCCTAAATAGGTTTAGGGCTTGTGCTAAGTGTTTTACTAATCAAGGATTAGAATTTACAGGAAAATTCAAAACCTATTTGACCATGCTCTCATTGACCATTGCCGAACTTCAAGGGATCATCCCCAAGATGATGGCCTTGTAAAGAAGATGGTTCAGACATGTAAGAAAGGATTGTAGAAGATTTGCCTCAGTGGGAACAAAGAAGATTGCGACCTAGCCCTACCTTACATTGCCATGGGTTACAAGATGTCCAAACACGCCTCTTTGTCTCATTTCACTCTTTACTTTTCTACTTTTTGGGAGACATCCCATTCCACCCTCTCCCATTGCTGCTCAAATGGACTAGGTTGTGGATTTGGACTCCCCAACCACTCGGGTTTAAGTCATCACAGAAAGAGCTATTTTATTTAGGAGGGTTATGCCCATGGCCATGGAAAACTTGTCCATTACACAACATCGAAACACCTTACGGTATGCACACACATGAAGTGGCAGTTACAAGCCTAAGGTGAGACAATTTGATGTTAGTGATTTTGTGTATCTCCAATGGCAACCTAATGATATTTTGGACACTTTTTCCGGTCACACTATCTTGAGGATTAAGGCGATCAAGCCTTCAGGTGTGTTAGAGTTGCAAAAAGTTAACGAACGCACAATTCAAGATCATTCCAAAGACTATGAGCCATGCCACCTGCCGAACTTAGATCCTACCATCATCACATGACCTGGAATTCTCCACTTGACTATCCATGTCATGTATGTCAGAGGACAGGCAATGTTGATCAGATGCTACTTTGCGATAATTATAATGGTGGATACCATCTATTCTACCTCAAACCAAAGCTCATTCAAGTTCCCACTAGCATTTGATATTATTCATCATGTTCTCCTATAGCACCTTGATTTCTACTCAAACCATGCTACGCTTTTTTCGACTCAGGTCTTAGGGGGGGATACATGAAAATTTCTTTTCAGCCTCCTCTTGTGCATTATATATATATGTGTGTGTGCATCTCTTTTTGGTTGATTAGTTTCTACCTTCGACTAGTTTTAGTTTTTTTGTTCAATAGAGTTTACTATGGATTTACACCCTTATGACACCGAACATCATGACACTACATGTCACAACAAAGGACATCTAATTGTTGTTTTCAAGTTATGAATGCCTATTGGGATGACCTAGACACTTTAATCTCTCAATGTCTTTGCATTACATAGCTAATGTTCATAAGATTAATGTTAAGGATTATGCCTAATGCCCTAACTCCAACGACAATTTTGCTCACCACAACATTTAATAAAATACCCTTGTATGCTAATTTTTCTTTAAATTCCATGCCTTTGACTTCTTGCAACTCAATTTTTAGTCTTCGTACAAGGGCATACTAAACCTTTGCTTCAATGGGATGCTTCAATGGGAGGAAGGTAACAATGAGGCAGATGGGGTTTGACCAAGGTACTTCCCATCAAATTTTCCATGACTACCTTTCTATGAAGTTCAGAAGGATAGGAAAGTAGTTTAAAATTAATAAACATGGCCATCTATTGCACTAAAGCAAATACTTTCCTGGGACAATTCACATCATCTTCTAATGTTATAACCATAGAAGAGGCTACTTCTACTATATCCCTAGCCAAATCTTTGGCCTTTTGGTTAATTTTTTTTTTCTTTTCGTTTTCATTATCTTTCCTTCTTTTTGTAACAACTGCAACTAGGTCAGCCTTTCTTTATTTACCCATTGGACTTGGATCAACTATTCCATTCCTTCTCTAGTGGTTTCTAGAGTTCGCCATGAAGCTGAAAACATGTTCCCTAATTGTAGGTATGGACCTTCTAGTTAAACAAATTGCGAAAAGGACCCAGTGGACACACACACACACAGTTCAAAATTTGACCAATTCCATGAAGAATTGGTAAAAACATAAATCATAAATTTTTTACAAGATAGCAAACCTCCAAAATTTGAACACAATGGTGCAAAGTTCAAAATCTTGCTATGATACAACAAAAACACCACATTCTTGTTCATTCCTTCCAACACATTTTGTCGTGCTTAGTGCACCATGTTGTCGTGTCCTCTTTCCACAACAACCATCCTTCCTACTCGGTGCCCAACCATTGGTGGCAATTGCACCTTTGTCGACCTGTGTTAATTAGCCCTCACACTCATTCAAAAAAACTTGTCACACTCACCCCTTTTTTGTAGCCATGGATGGTTTTTTGCAAGTTTGTGTACCTCGAACATTCATTAGACGATTGATCTAATAGTCAATGAATGGCCCAATTTGGTTTAGGTTGTTGTGTCTCTTGAGCAATACAAAACAAATTGTAATACTACAATATACCATAAAGTAGTTTCTAAGATTAGGTTTTTAGGATCCCAACTTATCTAGACTGTTTGTTTGAAATACCATGGTGCCCAATTACATTTCAACTATAAATATGACCCCCAAAAAAAACTTTGCAAATCTAAATCTTTGAATTGTTAAAATGTACTACCATTCAATTTAGAAGCCTTAATATCAATGGATAATTAAATAAATAATCTAATTATGGGGACAACCACAAAAGATTATTCCTTATGCTTGTATATTTGTATTTATAAAATTTCATAAAAACCATTGTTTTTTAGTCCTTTTGTTCGAACTACAATCTTGTGATGAACAATTACAAACTACAAATGTACTGTAATTATCAATTGAACTATTTGTTTATGCACCAATTTCATAACATAATGTGAGTTTGGGAAGTTATCAATCATTAATTGCACATTTCCATCACTAAATCTTCTCCAAATGTTTAGAGAATGACACCAAAAATGTCTTGTAATGAAAATTGTCAAACTGTGATTCCTTTATGTGTACACCATACCATGCAAACACCTTAAACCTTAAAACCTTTAACCCCTAAACCTAAAGAACGAAACCTTAAATGCCACCTTAAAGCCCACAAATTACATAGTTAAACTTCTAAACATATGTTAAATTGCAAAACTAAACTAATATAAACCCACACCTCACACATTGCACAAAAACCACTAAGTTCAAAGCTTTAAATTGGACCACATTAAATGTGTATGTGAAACGTTAAACTATCTTAAATCCTAAGCACAATTAAACTTAGTCAACTTGAAAGTAAATTTAAACGAAGATATGTAATTTCATATTGTCTATTAACTACGATAATTAAATAATAATTGACCATGGATGTTTTATTGTCTCAATTTCATTTAAATATATTAAATAATAATTTGTTATAAAATACTCAATAGTCATTGACTAATCATAATATTAACATTGTTAAATCAAAATATTATTAAATTAATAATTATTAATAATTATACTAAAACGATAGATTCTAATAAGCATTAATAATTCTCTTATTAATACAAAATTTTGTGCATATTTTATTTAATAGAATAATATTGTGCATTTTTTATATTTATCAATTTTTAATATTGATTTTTATTAATATAATATTAGTGTCAACTATGTTAAAATAATTATAATGAATAATGTTAAATAATGATACTAAAATTATTATATTCATGAATAACTAATTTAACATACTAATAATTAATGAGTATTATTAAACTATTATTATGATAAAAATATTCATGAAATGTTTTTAAAACTAATTTAGTATAATTAAATACCATCCTTACTCATAAATAATAATAGATAATTATAATGTTAATTATTTTGTTGGTAATAATTGATTGATACTTAATTTATTAGTTTTCTTTATTTGATACATTTAATATACTTACCATTGGCCTACCCTTTTCTTCTTCAAAGAATTTCTGGGAAAGCCAACATTCAAAATTTAAAAACTTGAAATTTATCAATTATGAACTAATAACTATTACTTCCAAGTATTAGGATTTAGGGTTTTTTCATATACATTGTAAAGGTCGGATTTGAACATACCCCTACATCATTACTAAGAGAAAAAAACACATGTTTAATTAATTTAGGATTAAATTGTTAATTTAGGACTTTAAACAACCAAGTGGATGAAATGAACTTCGCCTCATGACCACCTGATTTAACAAGTTTGTCATCATTGTATAATGATTGTCATTTAAATACATGTACGAATAGGTTTATTATTAAGTTAACATGAATTTTTTTAAGTTAGGGCTTTATACAACCTGGTGACCACTAGACTTAACAAATCAAAGATCATATTTAACATGAATTTCATATTACAAAATTTTGCAATTATGTTATTTTCAAATAAAATTGACTTTGTAACCAACAATTCCAACAAGATAACATCCATGTACACTTTATGTCTAGAAAAAATTCATATCAAATTTAAGACAGGCCTATGAATTTTCATGAGTGATTGAAAGCCAAATGTTAGTGCTCCCATAATTGACATCAAAAGACTCAACCCTTTGAATTTCAAACAAGAAGAATGAGGCTAATCCAACAATGCCAACATCATATTATCACACAAATTTTACTACTTTAATATATATACACCATAAAAAAAATTTATTGAAATTTTGCCTGGTGGGCATTGGGTGAAACATAATAAATTAAAACTTATGAGAACCAAACAAGACAACTCCCATTTAAAGTGAAACTAAGAAATTCAATATTTTGAATCTCATAAATTGATCAACAACATGTTAATTTGACAATGGCAACTCAATGATCCATCCATGTTATTCATACAATAAAAAATCTATTATGTTTCAAATTCCATATATCATTAAAGTAGTATTTCGCCTTGTGCTTAGCAAGTGAAACATATGTTGAGAATTCAAGCTCAACTAATTAGGTTTCATTAGTTATGGAGTAGGAAAGTAACTAGGTTACTTCCTCAAGGTTGAATTACTTTCGTTACTTATTTTAGTTTGGTTATTTGTGGTTTGGTCTTGTTGTTAAATACCTTGGTGTTGATGGTTTGCCTCTCTTTTCTTCATTACACAAGATTAAAGTAGAAACCAAAATTGTTGTGTTCAAATTACATCATAAATATTTTATATGAAGCTTTACACATGATTACAAAATTGTTATGTTGGAAATAGGTCTCACATAAAATCTATATGTCTTTGCAATTCAATTCCAAATTGACATGATGGTAGCATATTGCAAATTCCTTATTGAATTAATTTTATCACTATTGGCTTAAAGCTAATTTTCATTTTCATTTTCAATTTTTGGTTTATCTATAATGTCTTCATATTTTTAACCATTTTATAATAAATCCCTAATCTAATATATATGACCTTAAAGATGAGTTCATAATCATTGTTTTAAAGGAAAATCACAATTTTCAAATTACAAATGAGTTCAATATTGTTTTGGTGGACATAGATCATAAATTTCATATGCATTACATTTTTGGGAACTCCAAATATGTTCTACTAGAAAAATATGACAAATTTCATTTATATTGTTGAAAATTCAAGCTCAATTAATTAGGTTTCATTAGTTACTGGAATAGGAAAGTAATTAGGTTATTTTCACAAGGTTGAATTACTTTTTTTACTTATATTAGTTTGGTTATTTGTGGTTTGATCTTTTAGTTAAATACCTTGGTGTTGATGGTTTGGCTCTCTTTTCTTCATTACACAAGTTTATATATTTCATGTGACAAGAACCTTGAGGAGTTCTTGATGTTATGTTTCGTGTTGTGAGCATCATGTTATAGTTTCCTTTCAATAAAGATTTATGTTTGCACTTGAGTAAATATCTTATTTGTTAACATGGTGTTAGAACTTAGGTTGTTGAATGAGAAAGTTGAAAGAGATTTAGAACTAGAAAGTTTCTAGAATTAGAGCTTGAGAGCACCTATGCAGTTGATTGGCAAAAAATACTTTAGTCCTACTGTGCTTGCCCATAAAGCCAACCACAAGCCGAGGGCCCATTTATTAATAGCATCATTATCTTACATGATATATCTTATGGCTAGGCGCAAAGCGATCAATCATCTACGATAATTGATGGCGCTGGCAGTCGAAAAAGGGTACTTCAGTAATATCATAGGAATTTTTCAGGTGCAAAAGGGAAACGAGGAAAGGAAAGAATGTGAAGAGAATGAAAAGAAAAGAAAAGAGGTGAGAGGAGATTAACATATCAAGGTTGTGAACGTAAAATCTTCAAATCTGGATCTAAATCTACTGTGAAAAGATCTTGAAGTGAAACTTGGAGAGATTACAGAAAACTATAAGACGCTTCTATTCTCAAGTTTTCAAAAGAAAATGATATCTTTTGTGAGAGTTATGAGCCTTCGAAGATTCTGTGCCAAATCTGGTTTTTTGGTCATATCTCCTTTGTTTGAGCTTTTTTGGATGTACAGCTTTAAGATCGTATAAATCATAAAGAATATAAATGTGAGAGAAATTTCATGTCATTTGGATTTGTATTGAGAAAGATCCAAGCATCTAAAGTTTCAATCTCAATTTTGAAGTCAGTTTTTTGAAAGTGATAACTCATTATGGTCATCATTGATATAGCTGAAATTTTGAACAAATATAGAAGAAATATATTTAGTGTGTTTCCCAAAATCTCAAGGAGTTTGGAGTTGCTAAGAGCAAGTTGTAAATCATTTTGTGTTTAGGTCCCAGTTTGAGGTGACTTCAAGGAAGTAGCAAGATCTTTCATTTTCTCAAGTTAAATGAGCTAAAATTTTGAGAGAAGGTAGTAGATATAATTGTTCATGTTTCATCAAAATTTTAGATCGATCAAAGGTCATATGTGAGCGGTGTAACTTTGCAAAGTTATTGTGACAAAAGTTTGTTTTGAGAAGACATCAAAACAATTTTTTGAAATGGAGCAAATATAACTTGGGAGAATTTGAAGGAAGGAGTTTGAAGATTGGGAAGCACAAATACATTATCAAGACCTTCATACAAAAATGTGGTATGTAATCATGTACTTAATACCATACAAAATATTATACGACATACGTACATATACGTAAAACCCATGTATAGTATAGAATTTTGTATAATACTGAACACATACATACATATGCAAGGTCCATTTTGTTCAACCCTAACCCTAACCCTAATCCTAAAAACCTAAGGAAGGAAAACCCTAACCCTAGTCCTAAAAACCCAAGGAAGGAATTAAAATCATTGTGACACCCCCAAGAAGACATTGAGTGTTACCTTGAGAGATGGTAGACGGTCTTTCTCAAATTGCAATTGAAAAACTAGATAAGAACAATTTCCAAGTGTGGAAATTTAATATTATGAATTTCTTTATGGGGAAAGGCTATTGAGAATTCATAACTGGTGATGAGAAAGAACCTCCTCTCCCAGAAAACCCCACACAACAACAAATTCAAGCCAATAAAACTTGGCATGAAAAAGCAAGGAAAGTCTTGTATTGGCTTTTTGTGAGTGTGTCTGATTCCATGATTGTGCATATTCAAGATACAAAATCACCCAAGCAAGCTTGGGATACATTGGTGAAGATATATAGCACCAATACATAAGCCCGTAAAACGCAGTTCAAGCAAGAGTTGCATAATTTACAGAAAAACAAAATCAACATCAATGACTATTCTACAGAGGTGAAAACCCTTGCAAATGCTCTTGCATCTATAGGAGCCCCTGTAGATGATGAAAATTTAGTGGCCGTCACCTTGAATGGACTTGGAAAAGACTATAACCAGTTTCGTACTTCAATTGTAATTCGAGAAACATTTCCCGATTTCCAAGACTTAATAACACTACTTATAAGTGAAGAAATGAGAATTGTTGGTACTTCATCCAACACATTCACATGTGCCTCTACAAATAATTTTTTTTAGTTTTCTCAATCACATTGATATTGGTGTTTTCTTCCACCTCTTAATCTTCCACTAGTTCATAATAATTTGGAGATGCAAATTAGTACACAAACTTTGATTGTATATTTCTTATAATATCCCTTCCTCAATTAATCACTGATTCTGGACTTGAGATTTCTTATAGCTAATAAAGTACCACAAAACTCCCTACTCTGTCTTGATCTTTATGACTCTAAACCACAAATTATAGTTGAGAAGTATATTACACCCATTCATTTGGGTGAGTATTCAATTACATCTCTCTTCGTGGATATCATCATTTGTAACTATGCCTTTTTTAAAGATCACCAATCCATACTTCACGCTTTACCACCTCTTGTGGTAAAAACAACTTGTGTCTTGTAGGTCTTTCTTTTGTTCTCAAAACTCACCTATCCAACATTAAATTCTAATATGGGGTTTATGTAGTCCCCACATATTCCCTTCCATTTTCATGATTGTCTTATGTTTCCCTTTCAGGACCTTGATGATTTACCTCCAAATACAATTGTTATTGTAAACTTCAAGTCACCATCTAATTCATTTTGTTTCACAATCCTTTTTTCTTCAGAGTTTGTAGATCACGTTGTAGTTTTCATGGTTTCAACTACTTAGACCTTTGGTACTTTTTACATACCCCTTCCAAAATTTGAATTGAAACTAAACCATTCTTCTAAACACCTTCATCTACATTACAAACAATGGAAAATGAAAAAAACCCTTTTGTTGTTGTTAAAAAAGAGAAAAACAATTCCCCAAAAGATGGTCGCCAAATGGTAGATGTGGATTCAATTCCTCCATAACCACTCCACACTTATTGTAACAACAATTTTGCACTATAAACATACATTCATTAACAACTCTAAACTAATTTTCATCACACATACATTTGCAATTCAATAATCACCATATTCATGGTTATCTCTAATAACCATAATCAGTAATCTAAAACATGAATGTTCAAAATTCCAAACAAAATTACAATTCATGAAATTAGAGACTACATATGATTCACACATCAAATTAAAAATGGAAATTAATGGAGGAGTTAGTACTCTCTTTGTTTATTGAAAACTCCACAAAAATATAACAAAATTCATGTTCTATGGAAGTGTAATCAAAACAACCAATTCAATCTATGGTATTCAACACCATAACATGTAGTTCCTTTACAAAGTTTACATCTCTACTCTTACTCTAGAAATTTATATCCACGAATGTCTTCAAACTCTAAAAACTCTCTCCCTTGGGAAGTCCCCAAGTCACCATCAACATGAACAAGAAAACAAAACTCAACAAGAATTCATAATTCAAACCCCTCAAGTGTATAATGGCCTATTCTTATTTGTAATGTCTTATAATCCCAAAAACTATGTAATTTGCCTATTCCCTTAACAAAGATGTTAATATCGCAACCATGAAGAACATAAAAAACATTAGCAGCTTGTCCCATCTCAACAACTTCAAAAATTAATGTCAAACTAATAGATGTAGTGAGAACATCAGATTAAAATTAGTGAAATTGTGATTAATTCATCACACAAGCAATGATAACACAATTCATAACACTTATGAGTGCTTCTGCAATTACCTATATTTCAAGGTTGTCATCACCACGTTTGTGCGTTTGTCATGATGCGATGGACATATCTATATATAAATACACCTTTGCGTCACATTGATATAAGGTCAACCTAGGTCAAAGGCATTCTTGGGTTGCCCGAGGTAGGCTTATGGGCAATTGAAATTGGACCCATTTTGATTGTCATAAACCTTGTGTTGACTATAACACCTTTCAGTCGCCCTAGGAATTTTGTGAGGCGACTTTCCGTCCCTCTACTTTCGGTTTTACAAGGTGGCTATGCTTGAAAGCACAAATGCTACTTGTGAAAGAAAAAATGCAAGTGTATTTCTAGATGTTAGATTGTGTTTGTAATTAAAATTAAGTAGACTACCTCCTATGCATCATTTACAATTAGAACTGATAGATATATTTTTCAAGCTCACACACTACACATAATAGGACTTTATGTCAAATTGTCATTCATTTAAACCAATGTTTAAAGACTCAACACCATGTCCAACATAGCTGCAGACCACTAGTCACTTGAAATATTATTTCTAACACATGGGTTATTCAAATCCGACTTGCCATAGTTCACTAGAAAGCTAATTACAAGGTGCATCTTGGTACCAAATCCTAAGCTTTGTAGCTAAACCAGCAAGAAGTTATGCTATGAAACCCGAGAGGGTTTTACAAAGGTGATAATTCAATTTGGCTGCTGACCATCAGTCACTTAAACCATCATTTCTAACCCATACATTATTCAAATCCGGCTTGCCTTAGCTGATTAAAAAGTTAACTACAAGGCATAACTTGCTACCAAATCTCAAGCTCTATAGTTAAACCAATAAAAAATTATGCTACAAAACCAAAGAGGGTTTTACAAAGGTGATAATTCAATTTGGCTACAGACCATCAATCACTTGAACCATCATTTCTAACCCATACATTATTCAAATCTAGCTTGCCTTAGTTCGTTAGAAAGTTAACTACAAGGCATAACTTGCTACCAAATCTTAAGCTCTACAGCTAAACCAACAAGAAATTATGCTACGAAACCCAAAAGGGTTTTACAAAGGTGATAATTCAATTTGGCTACAGACCATCAATCACTTGAACCATCATTTCTAACCCATACATTATTCAAATCTAGCTTGCCTTAGCTCATTAGAAAGTTAACTACAAGGTGCACTAACCTACCAAATCTTAAGATCTGCAGCTAAACCAGTAAGGAATTATCCTACCAAACCCAAGAGGGTTTTACAAAGGTGATAATTCAACTTGACTAGAAACCATCAGTCACTTAAAACATCATTTCTAACACATACATTATTCAAATCCGGCTTGCCTTAGCTCATTAAAAATTTAACTGTAAGGTGTGTTGAGGGAATTCACATACACAGCAGCAAGAGCAAGCACAGCAACGTGATCACACACAGCACAGTAGCATAAAATTGGAAGAGTACACAATCACTTCCATCCTTAGCAGATAGAGTCACTAAGCTTATATACCCTGCTGCTACTACCACACAATTGTGGCTAAGGTCCTACCAGCCTGGCTATGCTGTCGTCTAGCTCTACGGCTGATCTGGAGTCTCTGCCCTACTTTTTGAGTCTTGGGCACGTGGTCGAGTCCTCAAGCTGACTGGAGCTTTATGACTCTCAACACTCCCACGCAGGCAGCTTGACTCCTGCTCTCTCTGCACATCAGTCACATATGCCCATACCTGCACAACATGCCTTGAACTTC
>Ga0209611_10000547_pt1 | contig 57227 bp, 52 predicted proteins | sample S1TSphgellanicum_3_FD_187693 | JGI IMG/M metagenome (GOLD analysis project Ga0209611, IMG submission 187693) | Host-associated microbial communities from peat moss isolated from Minnesota, USA - S1T2_Fc - Sphagnum magellanicum MG (SPAdes) (version 2) | ecosystem: Host-associated > Plants > Peat...
TAGAGGGGCGTGTTGGAGCTCCGTGATGGGACTAGGAAGAGTTGACAAGCTTCACTCACTCACACGAGCCTGCACACAACCCACACAAAGTGGTTAGTGCAAAGTTGGAGCACCCTTGGTGCTAGGACGAACCACGGGCAACACGGACACACAAGACTCACCACGGCCCGGACTTGGGGGAAGCCATCACCTTCCCCCTTATAATATACTCTGCAGCTCTCCACAGAGGCTACATCCAAATGGCTATTTTTCCCGGGACTCCCACTCCCTAAGTGGGAATCCCGAAATCGCGCCAAATGGGACTCCCGCAACTTTGGAGCCCCATAACTTTGCGAGCAGACCTCCGATTGAGGTGCGATCTGAAGCAAAGTTGTAGCTCTCCTCGAGAGCTTTCCAATGATACATGGCACGCCCCCTGAAACTAAGTAAATCGGGTCAATTCCCGACTTTTTGTGATCGGGAGTCAAATTGGCAGTTCGACTCCCGGCCCTTCTTTTGGCCATAACTTGTATTTTAGATGTCCAAATGAGCAATGCGAGCCCATTTTAGACATCTGCGATCTAAGAGCTTTCTAATGATATAAAAAATGCCACAAGACATTGAGGTTTGACCCCTGCAATCGCTCTCTGAAGTTTCGGGAGTCCACCGGGACTCCATCTCCCAAGTGGGAGTTGCCTTGGGAGTGTGAGGGTTCACTCCCTCACACTTTCTAACACTCCCGGGAATATGTGATGTGACTCCCCGGGATCCTCTTGGCCCGCAACCTTGCAATGCCTTTGCCTTGACTCCCGGGCTTCCTTCCTCTTGGCCCACAACCTTGCAACCCTTTTGCCTTGGTCGCGAGCCCAAAGCTAGGGTTGCGACAATTCCCACCAAGCATTCCAAAGTAACAATGCCATATCCAAAGACTTTAGTCAACCACAACTTCTAGAATTATTGAACTATGACTATTTTTGTTTGAAAATTGCCTTTGCTATGTCAATGGACAATTCTTCCAATGGTAATGCATGTAATCTAAAGACGTGTACATCCTTGGAAAGTTCAAATTTGCATTAATGTGCATTTGTTCTTCTAATTTGTTTTTGTGGGTTGTTGTAGGTATTGTAGTTTGAAAGCTTACCTCGTCACCCTCACAAACACTTCAAGCAAAACATGGCAATGTTTTTCCTCAGACAATAGTATTCATTCATGGAATCAACAACCATTCCATATGCGAGCTACTTGTAAGTAACAATAACTTTTGGATTGTGAACAAGCCCGTCACATTGCACATGTCTCACTTTTGTAAAATTTATAAGGATTGTGGTTGGCAACCACCTCCATGAAGTGAAGGAAGAGTGATAATTGCATTTTGTAACAACATTGATACAAAATGTCATCATACACTAGATTGTTACCAAAGTAATCTCAGAAGATCCATTCCTCTCCGAGATGTCACTCTCTTTGCAAATTGGGTTTCTGCCCAAGATTATTGCCACCATGGCAATGCACAAGAATTTCTTCACTAACATCAAATTGGAACAACAAACACAAAAACTCCACTTTGCCTTTAACATCATTCAACTCAACAATCAACCTACCAAGTAACCAACCCCTCCAAGCTTCCATGTTAGTTGTAGCAATTAGAATTACAATGTGCACAAAATAATCACAAATGCAAACCAATTTCAAGCAAGTTCTAGCAATGCACAAGTGTGAGATAATCCCTATGCGCAAATGATGATGAAAAAGAAACAAGGAAAATGTCCGAGCTTGACAATGATTAGTGCAAATGTTGAGCACATGAATGAATGACACAATGATCAACTTGAAGCAAGGGGAGCACACGAACAAATGAGAAAATGATCAGCCCACTATTAATGCACCAGAAGCAAGGGGCATGGGAATGAAGGATCAATGAAAAACATGAGAACAAAAAGATGACATAGGGTCTTGAGATGATGGGTGTGAGTGGGGGCATGAAAAATGATTTGCACTGGCCCTGAATCCTACTTTGGCATATGCGCTGCCATCCAAAAAGTATAGGAGCGTTTAGGGTTGTAAGGGTGTAGATGCTCTTAAGCCAATTCATTTGGCCAAAGAACAATGCACCACAACTGCACCATCAACTGGATACCCAGTCTGACTCAGTTGTCACTGAACCTCTCAACAGAGTTAATATTTGGTTTCACCTTGCTAACCCAGTTCTTAAGAAGTGGGCCCTGTAAGTAGTAAGAAAATAGGTGGCTACCAGGAAGGAGATGGTTTATACATAGTTTAAGGTCTCTTTTACTATCTGCCCAAAAGGGTTGTTAGTAGGTAGGAAGTAAAAGAAGCAACTGCACTAACCACCATGGTTATCCAGGGAACTGGAGCCCAACAGAAAAGTGTTTCCATCCATGGTTATGGTGCATTGGTGGGTGCCCATTCACTGTGGCGGGGTCGGGTAAAGCCCTCTTGGTCTAGGGCATGCAAAAAAAAAAAGGGCCTCGCCAGTGCAATTGTTGAATGCAAGCCCAATTTTGGTAATGCCCTTAACTGAGAGCTGTACCAGGCATAAAGATCTGTCAGAAATTTTCTTTAACAATAGGTGGATTGATTTTACAAAGCACAACACCAGAATTGTAAAGCCCTTACTAATGCGAGTAGAAAAATTATGTGTAATGTAATGGCCTATGGCAGGCGTTCCTGAAATAACCAGCCCCCCGCCCCCCTCCCTATGTTGGTTAACTAGTTGTGGACTGGTTTTGTTTTAGGAATCCTTGGCCCAAGGACGTCAGCTAGTGTAATACTCAACTCACTTTTTAGTTTTAAATTTTTTTTTATTTGTGATACTTGTGGGTACCATAATTTAGTAATTTGAAAGCAAAAAGTTTGCAAAGGCAAGCATTTCACTTTTTGAAATTGCTTCTTGCTGCTGCTGATGCTAGATTCGACATAGAAGGTGGATTTTATTTTTAGGAATTTTTTGTTTGTAACTAAAGTGATGATTCTTTCATTGGAAGATGTAGAAAACAAATTGTGATCATCCCTTGGAAGATTTAACGAATTCTGGCTGTAAACCAGAAATAAAATACAAATCTTTAATATCCTTGTACATATATGTTTGACGACACAATGAAAAACACATATATGAATCTGACAATTTTTACCGTTTTTTCCCCTTCACTCACTTCTGGCATAAAAAAACCTCCAAAACATTGAAGGCACCCCTCCATTTACAATTCTAGAAAGTTCAGAGGGTTTACATGTTTATAGACATGTTTGTCCAAATATGTACACTAGGAAATTTGTGGCAAATCTTTACATTTGCAAAATCAGCATCTGTATTGTTAACTTCCGTCTTTCACGCTGTGGGCTGTGCCATGTGCCGTTCCAAGTACGGGAAAGAAAGAAAGAACGCTCAGGAAATTTTCCCCAGAAATTCGTCACGAGATCTTTCGCTGAAGACGGCCTTCGTGGCATCGCATTTCGTGACCAACGCTGCTCGTGCAGCAGCTGGCCAGCCTCCCTGCCACCTTGGAAGGCTTACTGCAGCGTGGGAAGGCCGCAAAGCTCATTGCTTCTTTGAGAGCATGCCCAGCGACAGCAGTGTCCAAAATGCCTCTGTACAGTATGTTTTGGATGAAGATTTGGAAAAAAACATTATGAAACTCCTTGGGGCCTGGAAAACGGTCAAGGGCCCTCCTAAAGTAGCCCCAGTAGGAGGAAATTGACTATTCATTTATTTATTAAATGACTGTTTCTCATTGGCCAACTACAATGATTGGCCCAGGTGGTAGGGCTTAAATAGTCTCGCACTTTCTATAGTCCAGCTTTTCCAGGTTCATGGGTGGGGATGGGGGAGAAACTAAACAGTGCACACTGGATGTGTTACATACTTGTAGAGGGCTGCCTTTGGGCATGCTCTGATCGGCGATCGCATGGTTTCATCGTCCGCCGCATGTCACGCCTAGTAAAGACAGAGCACGCCAAACTAGCGCAACGTACGCCTTGATATCACAACCTACGCCAACATACCACAACCAACTCTAGAGAGAGCGCAAACCCAGGCGCCGCTTGGTGGACGAGCTTTGCAGGAGGAGAAAGACGAAGAAGCAGCAGCCTCGTTTCTCTCTTCTGGCGGCGAATCTGAGCTTTTCTTGTTGTTTAATTTGTTGCAGGGAGTGAGATCTGCAAATAGGGGGAAGCTTTTGTGGGTAGGGATTGATTGTTTCTGGAGATTTCTCATGTGGCTTTGGCGAGCAAGAGATGGACTTGCAGACTCGACGGTCGGCCCAGCATGAAGGAAGTCATGAACATGGACATGGAGCAGACGGCGTCGTGGGAGACCAGGTTGAGGGCGAAGAAGCAGCTGGAAATGTTCACGGCCAAATACTATGCCGCTTGCGTGGCAGGGGGTATGATATCGACGGGATCCGTCCATTTTCTTATCACTCCCTTCGACATGATGAAGGTGAATATGCAGGTGCGTGCTGTTTCTGTCATTCTGTCCCCTCTCTCTCTTTCCGATGACGATCCGCATGATGAGTTGTCTTGCTTCAGACTGTCATTGCCTCCATAACGTGTAGTAGAAACAGGATCTACATCGGATCAGAATGCGGAAACATATGGTGCTGGAAGTCTAATGCCTGTACAAGCCTACAGTTGGTGAGTCGACAAGAAGGTGTAGTTGATGCTGAAAGGATCCACTCACGCAACCCTAAACCCTAAACCCTAAATCTCCAGGGAGATATCTGATGTTTTCCACTATTATATGGCTGCTGTTGTGCACGACTGTTGTTGCAGGCATACCCCTTGAAGTATAGAAGTATTGCATCAACTTTCGGAACTGTGTATCGAGAGCAGGGCATGGCTGGCATTTGGAAAGGATGGAGCAGTAAGCTCTTCGGCTACAGTGCACAGGGTGCATGTAAATTCAGTCTCTATGAATACTTCAAGAAATCCAACAGTGATAGGGCAGGCCCTGCTTTTACACAGTCCAACCCAACACTAATTTATATGGCCAGCAGTTTGCCAGCACAGGTTATTGCTGATGTCACACTTTGTCCTTTTGAAGCTGTGAAAGTGCGTGTGCAAACACATCCAGGTTTTGCCAAGGGCGTGTCTGATGGATTCCCTAAACTGTACGCAACAGAAGGTATCACTGGGTAAGTCATGATGTCTTCCTCTGATATATCAGGAATATATCCATTCAGTTTTATGACCTTTTCATCAATGTTCACAGTCCAATAGTCCCCAATGGTTGTGATGGTTCCATTTTCTGCTTCATGAAATTTGTCTACTTTACATTGTGAGAAAGAGAAGCAGAATCTTTACTCAGCTTGGAAGGAAAGACCCTTTCAATCTGGAATGTTGTTTCCTCACATATTTTATGGATGCTTACATTTGCCAGGTTTTACAAAGGCCTGCTGCCACTCTGGGCACGCAATTTACCTTGTAAGCAGATTTGTTTCTATTCTTTCCTTTTGTCTGTCATCCACCTCTAGCTTACCTTTTCTTTTTCACGTAAATGTTGCCATGTTCATTTCTAGTGCTCTCAAAAAATTCTTAAAAACTCCTCTGTGGATACTGATATGAGGTGTCTGGTTGCAGTTGCAATGCTCATGTTCACATCATTTGAACATTCAGTGAACTTCATCTATGGTCATGTGCTCAATAGACGCAAAAGTGAATGTTCCTTGGGGACTCAACTGGGTGTTACGTGTATGGCTGGCTATATGTCGGGTGTGGCGGGAACTATTATCTCCAATCCTGCTGATAACATCCTCACTGCCCTCTACAACAACAAAGCAAGTACTTCCCTGCAGGTCTGATTTTCTGCTTGTTGCTCCTGTGGACATTATGGAGAATCATGTGTTAGAGTAGAACCTGTTCCCTTTCTGTAACAGAGGTGTTGTAGGGATTATAAATGTGAAATGAGCAAGCAGCAAGAACTGTGCTTATTCTGGTAGCTCAAAAGATGTATCAATAACTCTAACTGTCTATTTGCTTGCAGTATTCCTCATATCCAAGTTGATTGGAGCAAGTGTTTCAGGGAAAAGGTTGTTATATTTCTAGAAAGACATTAACATAGTGTCCCTCTAGGGATTGGGTTTAGACAAACCATTTGTTTGGTCCTCTTCAAATAAGCCCTTCCTACAAGCACTGATCTGCTTTCTGCAATCTGCCCAAAAGTTATGCCTCCAAATTAGGTGAGTTTAGGATCAGTTTTGTGGGTTTATACACTGGCACAATATGTGCAGGTGCCATGATGCAGGCCTCCATCTGATGGTACATTCTGGTCACATTTGGTCAATGAACTCTCACCATGCACTGTATATACCACTAATCTCTTCGTTGTTTTACCGTCACCATTGGGCAATGCTCTGCCCTTACCTAAACTTTCAGTGTAGCATCCAGGTATGAAGATCCTTCAGTTCAGCTTTGATCCCTTGTCCATCTGCAAACTTTAGGTGAGGTTTTGCTTGGTGTAGTTTTGCTGGGACATGGTTGATTCCTTTGGCCTCTGAAGTGCAACTTCTGTCAGTTGATTGTCACCCAACATGAATCAACAGTACGTTCAGAGAGAGGAGGTTGTACGGGTGCGACCTTCTGCATGCCAATAGTTGGGCAAATGATCTGCCCAGTACTTAGCAAAGTACATGCAGTGACACAAGCAGGACAAAGTAATAACCTAAATTTGGTCACTGTGCAGGCAGCAAGGCGTATTGGAATTGTAGGTCTGTTTACCAGAAGCTTACCCTTGCGAGTGATGTTGGTGGGCCCTCTTGTTACAGCACAATGGTTTTGTTATGACACATGTAAAGTGCTAAGCGGCCTGTAAGTGCTAGTCTCCTCTTAGACAGCCTTCAATTCTGTGGATGCTGTTCCATTCTCCTGCAAGTTGGCATTTTTCTTTGTTTGCCCATCAATATGCAGTTGAGGGTGTAACTGTACTGAGTATGCTTGGAAGGTGTTTGGCACATTATAATCCCAATGCTTTGGAGATTTATTTGTTTTCAGGGTTAGTATGTCCATACTGTAATTGTGAACCTGAAAGGCAGGCCTTGGCACTGACAATCATGTTTTGTGTTTGTATGTCAGGCCTACTAGTGGTGGTGATACTGTGAAAAGGGCACAAATAGAGGCATCATAATTGAAATAACAAATTTCTTGGGATCAACTCATCTATGGTTGGAAGGTTCCACCCAAAGATGTCAGCAGGATCCATGAACTGCTGGGAACCAGATGTTTATCTCTATGCTGAATGCATTCCCAGGCTGTGGCACATTGCTTCTACACCTCATATGGAGGAGATCTCTGTTGTATCCAAGGACCAGTCGTTGTTGGACATCTCAAATTAAAGGCAGTTCCCATTGATATGCCCATATCCAAGAATTGAATAGAGGGAAATAGTAAGAAAATGCTAACAGATGTAGTAGCTGCAAATATGCACAAACTTGTTCACTCAATAGAGCTTTGGCATGCAAGATGCTGAAAACTTTCTTCCAATCGATCTCAGTGACAATGTGAGAATACAAATCACCAACGAGAATCTGCACACTCATAGTGCATTCAAACCCGCAAGTAAGAGTGGAGATATGTTGGCTATTTCCTATTGCTGTTTAGACATATGGGTTCTTTTAGGTAAGTGACATGGCTGATGACATGGTGGCCTTATCACCAATGCTGTCAGTTCAAGGTGCAAGGTGCAGAAGCAATATATGTAGAGATAAAATCTTTGAGATTGTAGATTCCCACACCAACAATGTTGGTATGCTACCAGTTGCATTACATGCGAAATAACTACCATTTTTTATATCTATTTCTATTCTTCTTTGACATGCACACATTGCACTTTTACACACTATGTGTGTGTATACATGAAGGAAGCAGATTGTGTGGTGATGGAGAATATATAACTATTGCAATGATTTTTTTGAAGTTTTTTGAGTGTGGACATTGAGGATTAGACACCAACTTATTTTAATGTAAAAGTTTAATTTACGATTGTGGGGTGAATGCTATTTAGATTAGATTCATGGGGGAATAGACAGTCAAATAAAAGTCAAATAAAAGATGGATCGTTGGAACCATCACAGGGAGACAAAAAGGGAAGGCCAAAGAAATGCTAAAAGACGACCAGCTCCTAGGAACCAAAAAAAAGGGAGAGACCATCACAGGGGAGACAAAAAGGGAAGGCCAAAGAAATGCTACAAGATGACCAGCTGACCAAAAAGGGAAGGCCAATGAAATGCTAAAAGACGACCAGCTGACCAGCTCGTAGGAACCAAAAAGAAAGAGAGAGCTAGTCCTTCCTTCTCGTGGTAGGAAGCTATCTCACCCACAGCCCTTCTAATGTCACCTGCATGCAAATCATGAGACCTAGTAGTAATGGGAGGTCTAGAACACGCATCACCCGCCAAAAATTCGATTCATCCACACCTAATATGTATATTGTGCAATCTATTTTTCCACCCTAATCCATAAACACGAAATATGGCACAATATATTGATGAGGATCTATTAAGTGTTATCACATTGCCTAATCATGACAATACAAGATAATCATTGTGATTTGTTAATCAAAGTCAATCATATATTTTTACTAACCCTTTTGAAGAGCATTGTATCTAATCCATGTTCAAAGGTCCCAACTTAGTTTCACACTATTTAAAGCCTAACTAGACCCCGTCTCCTCAATTGATGGCATGTTTTAACTTTCAATGATGGCAATTTTCATTTTTCATTTTTCATTCTTGATCTAATTCTTTTTTTTCTTACAAAAACATTTAGCTTGAAATGCTTTACAACTCTTCTGAGTCAAAAATTTAAAATTTTGATGTTTTGCATGACTATTGAACACATTTGTGAAGGTTTGTCCATTTTTTGGATTGGGATTGTTTTGAGTCAATGTCAATTATGAGTTAAGTGATGATCATCCCTAAGAAAATTTCACCAAATTTGGATAAAATTAGATGTGAAGCACAAATCTTTAACCAACTTTATAAATTCATGGCTACCCATTAAAAACCCAAATATATAAATTTGAAAATTTGTAGTATTTTTTTCACTTTTGGTGATGGAAAGCCTCCAATATGATGTCATTTCTTAATTTTTATTTCATTTTTTGGAAACCAAATCTAATAAAAAATGGTAGTTGAAATAATTGCCAAAATGATCATTATCATAAAATTATAATTTGCAAGCAAATATATTATTGTCAATGGAGGTGTTCTTTCTAATTAATAGTCACCAATATAATTGGTTATTGTCTTGTAAGGAATAAGTAATTAATTGTATTTTGACATTTAAGGCTTCTTCACCCATATCTCTTATTTGGGCCTCCAACAATAGTTTTCATATCCAAGATAGTTTTTAAATTGTTTTTCAACCTTCACCCATAGACATGAAAATTGGATTAATAAAAGGTGAAAAACTATTTATATAAACCCCTTGGACCAATCATTATATCTTGTCAATCAATAATGGTGATTATATTGTGTATTGCATATTGTGCACATATATTGGTCCAAGGCCAATTCATTACCAAACCAAGCCAACATAAACAAAACTATATTTCATCCAAAAAATATTGTGCAAGACACTAATGGAATTGTCATTAGAGAATAGAAACAATGTTAATATGTTCCAAATTTTAGGTGTTAAGATACAAGCATAGATGGTTGACAAAGACTATTACCAAAACATAATCAATTTTTGGATTGTTTGAATGATTGGATCCGTTCCATCCAATGGTCCAAGTTTTTGATGAATGTCTTGGTGGTTCTTGGTTATGTTCAAGATGATTATGTCTTATAAAAAGTATGAGGAGTAAGAAGGACTCTAAATTACTATATGTAAACATATTCATCTCAACCAATAAAAAGATGAAGTGTCAACAAAAAAAATTCCAAAAATTTGCTATGAAATTGGGGAAAGAATGACTTTCCTTTGTTCCTAGATAGTAACACATTTCATGGGCATAATTTCATGTGGATTGATTCATGTTTAGGGGATCATTTTTTTGTGCAAAATTTCACCAAAATGAAAAAAATGGAAGATTTTGTTGTAATATTTCCATTTAAAAAAATAATCGTCAAATTTTGAAAATTTTTTTTAACCACATTTGAACTGTGATTTTATTTTCGTATCAATTTTTTAAATAATGTTTTACTATTTATACATGTTCTAAAAACATGTCATCATTTAATGTTGAATCTTTCTTAAGATGTTAGCAAATAACACAACATCATAAAATTGAAAAAATCATTGGTTCAATTTACTAATTTCATGGTGGTATATTCATATTAATTAATTATGGCCCACGGGGACCAATGTTGGGTGGTTTTTTATTTTTTGGAATACCTTTAAGGTTGGTCCCCTCTTGTTAAATTTTTTTGGAAGAACCTTCAAGTAAGGTTTTGGATTTTTAAATAAAATTTCAAAACATCTAGTTAATTTTCTTTTCAAACATGGGGGGTCCTTGAATATTAGGGTTTTAATTTGTTTGACAAGAAGCCAATATAGGTAGTGGTTATGGTTTAAAGATTAGATTATCAAAATTTAAAAATTGGTTATTGTAATTACAAAGCAAATATTTTAAAAAATTGGATTTGTTTCTATTTGGAAACAATGAAACTACATTTAACTGGTAACAATCATGTGCCTAATGCTTACTCACTATTCATATATGCAACAACATGCTTCCTCATAAATGGGCTTTTGGGCATTTGACATTGGACAAATGTCCATCATTCCAACTAAGTAAACATATGACTTCAATATTACACATTACAAATGAGAAAAATTCTCAATAATGCACATGACAAATGATGACAAAATGGATTTGACAAACCTCCAAAACAAAAAAAAGAAAAACCAACAAAATTAATGACTTATTTCAAAATCCAAAGACAAATTTAACCACATCATGATAACAAAATGGATTTGTCAAACCTCCAAAACAAAACAAATTTAACAACAAAATTAATGATTTATTTCAAAATCCAAGGACAAATTTAGCCACAAATCAGCACATGATTGACCCACAAAAAATAAATAAAATGGGCTCCAACATATGACTCTAACAAATAAGCAATTAACACATAAATTTAACTTTTGTTGAAACATATGACTCCAACAACATATGACCTACAAAACAAAATCACATTGACCTCTTAAAGCCTTGCACATGATAAAATAATTACAAAATACAACTCCAAGATATGAATGACAAAATTTACAAAAGATTTTAAATACACACATGATTCTAAAATGAAACTAACAAAATTTACAAAGGACCTCACAACTCCTAACCCTAATTGAACCTACATTGAAAACCATAAGGCCATTCATAGGTTTAGCCCATTTCATCATAGGAGATTGCAACAAATGTTAGGTAAAAGAAAATGCATTTGACAACAACCAATAGCCTTGATTTTGGTTTAGAACAAAAAGTTTCACAATAAGGGGTAGTGCATTTGTAATGGTTTAAACAATAGCCTAAATTTGGGATATTGACACACTAGAAGATAAATGTAAAGCTTGTTATCATCCATAGCAAATGGACATAACATTTTGATACTCTAATTTTTCTTGAAATTAGATGACTTGAAAATAAATTGTGTCTTCATTGGAGTTTTTAACATCTTGCTAGACACCCTTGCAATAATACAAGATATTTTCCATTCTTGCCTCCCTTTTTAGACTTTTGTGTTTGAACAATGGTTTTTTGGAACAATGATTAAACTTCTTTGAAACTAACTTTTGAAAATTTGGTATAGAATTTAATATCATTAGTAACATATTGAGCTACGCTTTTTCATGACATGTTCAAAACATGACCCTACAAATAAGCATGGTAGTTAAAAGGTAGAATAAGAAACCATAAAAGTCAATGCAAAAGTCAAGGTGTTTAAGTTAGACCTTTCACCTTTAATACATGCAATTACTTTGTCAAGTAAACCAAAAGAATCCAACAACGTTATTATTTTATTTGTCATGGTTGCACCTATAATGTTATCTAGTTCAATAATCCCAATTGTCACATGGGTGGGTTCCCATAAAAGGTTGATGAAGTTCATAACCATAACAAAAGTATCAAAATGTACATAAGATATCTAAAGGTCAAATGAACATGTATAAGTAACTCAAGATGTAAAGGTTGGGTTGACACATTTTTCTTTAGTTTTTTCCATTATATTTGGGAACACCTTAATCACCATTTGGCAACAAGATGGAAATTGCACTTGCCTACATTGGTGCAAAATCAAACATTTCAACCATAAATTTTCAACTGAAAATAAACATTTAACACCAAATCTTCCAATAATGCATGTTGTAAAAGATTCAATTTGTTGTAAGGGTGTTGGTTGTTAAAGAAATCTATGATTTGAAAAAGGGGGACAATTTTCCTCTTTTTTGTAGCTTGTTTTTTACTTTGGATTTTTGCAACCCTTTGCAAGGAAAAACTTCCCATTTATTGTAGATTTGGATGTTCATGATAAACATGATTTTCAAAACATTTGTGTCACGGTTATTGTTGTAACTCACAAGCCCTTTATCCTTTCCTTGGGCATTAATGTGTTCCAATTGAGTAGGGTGAAACATCACATTGTTTTCGGGTTGCAAATGTTCATTGTTGCACCATTATTTACCACAAAAAAATCTCATAAGTTGATGATTAATGATTAGGAAACCATACTTTTTGGTTGGTCAACATTTTTGGAGCCAAAATCTTCCAAGTTTGCAGCTATTTCAATATCATATGCCTTTTATGATTCAAGGTCAACTTCAAATTGGGACATAAAATCAATGTCATCTTCTTCATCACCCGAAATGGTTGTTGTAGGTTGTGTGGCACTCATGGATGTCATTGCAAACATCATTTTGCGGGCTTTATTTTATCAGTTATTGCCTACAAGAAAAAAAGGATGTAGAGATTACACCTATATCACAAAGTGATACTGGGAGCAATTGTTATGTGGCATTTTTGAATGCCATAATCGAAAACATGCAATGTGTATAAACCTTGTTATTTTAACTATTGCTTGTAAAAGAAGAAAGGTTGAAGGTTAAAAATAATGGCAAAGAATGTAAAAAAAGGTAAAAAAAAATAGAGAAAAAAAAAATCCTTGCCAATGCAAAAATTTAATGAAAGAATAAGAAAAAAGTTGATGGAAAGACAAAAACTTGCCATAAGTAACACATGCTGATCACTGCATTGATGACAACTATGATGTTATGTAATATAAACTTGTAGCAAATTTCCAACAATGTAGTTTAAACCTTAAACCTCAATGAAAGAAAAAAAGAAAATGACAAAAAGATCAAAATTACTTGTGTAGCATGATGATGATGATGATGATGATTTACTACAAATGCATGTAATTAAATGTTCTATGATACAATAAAAGGTTCAATGAAAAACAATAAGAAGAAAAACAACTTGGTGATGAAAAATAAAAACTTATCTTGTGTTGGTCAATGTTCATTGTGATGACTACCATGCAGATGATATATTGTAGAAATATGTAGCAACAAGTTTGACAATGTAACAACAGTTCTACCAAAATCAATTAGAAAAAAAAGACTTGTGAGAAAAAGAAGTTTATTTGTGTTGGTCAACAACCTCCGGAATGATTGCCATAACAAACACAAGATGTTATACTATAAAAACTTGTAACAAAAAATTTGGTGATATAGCTTGAAAATTGATGCAAAACAAGAAAAAAAAAATGTGATGAAAAAATACAAAAACCTTTGACACAATGACCATTGCGATGACCACCACAACAATGCCAACATTTTGCAACAAAAGATTACAATACAAAGCTCAACAATATAACAAAAACCTCAACAACAAGAAAAGAAAAAAATAAAAATGATAAAGCTTTAGAGAAACAATGGTGATGACAATATAACAAAAAACTCAATAGTTGCAATATGATAGAAACCTTGGCAATGACGATGCAACAAAAACCTCAACAATGCAACAAAAACATAAAAACTTCAACAATGTTTTATTTTTACTTGAGGAACATGTTGAAAACCCTTTGAGAACTTGATGGGAACATATTGGGAACAACAAAAACTGCAACTACACCCACCCTCCCACAAAAGAAAGAAAACCTGGGGCCCTAGGTGCATACTGCCTCACCTCATTGGCTGCAAGAAATTTTTTGCTGGCCTGTGTAATTTTTTTTTTTTTTTTGGGTCCATTTTTGGCCTATGCTTATGAGAGTGGCATGAACTATGGGTGTATTTATTATTCATGCTTTGGGGACTAATAAATGTGAGGAGGGATCATGGAAGGCATTTTAACTTATTGTAGAGTTATGCAATGATAACAAAGAGGTGTGTCAAACTATGGTGACCTTGCCATTTACATTAACAAGTATCATAAGGCAAAAAGAAGAATTATGGACACTCAAATATTTCACCATGCAAAAATATAATCTTCAAAACAATCCTCTACGAAAGAACCAAAATCCTTCAAGATATTATATAACTCAATAACTAATCTTGGGTTTCAACACAAGCCAAAATATCATCTTTCAAAAATCCTCATATAAAAATAGACCTATTATTATTACCTAGGGGCCAAAATCCATTAAGCTACTATACCCTTTAATGAATCTAAACACAATATCCTTGTCTTCTTTGGTAGGCAAGGCCAACAAAAACTGAAAGAAAAGGGTTGCCAACCTTTGCCATATTAATAGAATTTTGAAGAACCCTTAACTACCACCACCTTCCGACCACTCATCCATCACAAGCAACTTGAGAAACAAAAGATGTTTCAGTAAGCCAAAAAAGAAAAAAAAAAAAAAAACTCCCTAATTCCTAGCCTTAAAGCCTACATGTGTGTGTAGAATGTAAAACCCTAAACACTAAACCCCATATAAAATTTGTTTGAAAAAATTAAAACCTAATTCCTAGACTAGAGCCTATTACCCTATTTGAATTTCTAAAACGTGAAACCTTAAAACCCTAACCCCATCAAATGCAAAACCTTTAAACGGTAAACCCCATTAATGAAAAACCCTAATTCCTAGCCTAGAGGCCCACTACTGGAATCCCTAAAACTTATAACCTTAAACCCTAGCCCTCCTCACTCCCAAATAGAACCCTAAACTTAGAGCCTAGTATACTCTAGTCCCCTAATTTTACAAAACCCTAAACCCCAAACAGAACCCCTAATTCCTGGGCTAGAGTCTACTAGGCTACTACCTTTGTGAGTGGCTAAAATGATGAAGATCATGAAGATGATGATGATGGCTAAAATGTAAATTGTAAAAACAAAATCCACAAACAACCACAAAATCCCACTTCGTGGCTGTGTATTTCTTCAATCCAGTTTTGAATACCAGTTTGTGGGGGAAGGGTAGGGGTTGTGTGTTTTATTTCAACTGGATTCTGGCAGCAGTAGCAGCGATGGATTACGCTCCATCGCTTTGGCAGCCAAGAGTTCCGAGTTGGAAACCACAAGAGTCTCTAGATGATAATTTGAGCAAGATCTCTACGGCAGCAATCCAGTTCCAGTTACAAAAGGTGCGAAGCAATTCTTCTTTTTGTCGTAGAATTCTTCCATAATGTCCCTCGGAAGATTTTAGTGAAAGATGTACTCTGCCTGGCGAGATGGGTTTTTGTTAGGACACAGAGAGTCGTCGCAATGGAGAAGCATGCATTGAGGACTTCAAAAGTGATTCTCTCAATTCTAGGGTTTGGATTGTCTGGTGATGTATGTACACAATGTGTGCATTTGGGTCCGAGATTCCGATGGAAATCTCAGATGGGTAGTTGAGGAGATTCTTACACTTGGCTTGAACTGCAAAAATCCCTCAACGCCTAGCTAAAGTTCGTGGATGCTGATTGCAGCCACTGGGTAGTGGTTCTCTGAATTTATAGGGTTCGGATTGTCTGGTGATGTATGCATACAATGTGTGCATTTGGCTCCGTGATTCCTAAGGAAATCTGAGATGGGTAGTTGACGAGATTCTTACTTTTCGCTGGAACTGCAAAAGTCTCTCCCCACCTCATTAAATTCGTGGATGTTGATTGCAGCCACTGGGTAGTGGTTCTCTGAATTTCTAGGGTTCGGATTGTCTGGTGATGTATGTACACAATTTTTGCATTTGGGTCCGTGAATCGTAAGGAAATCCGAGATGGGTAGTTGCAGAGATTCTCACTTTTCACTGGAACTGCAAAAATCTCTCCCCACCTAATTAAATCTGTGGATGTTGATTGCAGCCACTGGGTAGGTCAAGAGCAGGCCAGAGAGGCTGCATTCACTTCCACCACCACTCTTTTCAACAAACTCACTTGCTCAGAGGCCCAGGAAGAGATGGAGTATTACTGTCGAGGATAAATAAACAGAAAGAGAACAACGAGGCTTCAAGGGGAGCTCCACAGTTGCTAAACAGGGCATGGAAGCAGATGTTGACAGTCTTCCGCTGTGGTGGCGGTGGTGAGCTATGGCGTTTTTCTCCACTGTTTGAAAGCTCTAGATCTGAACTTAGCCTATTGTCAAGAGATCAGGGTGGAACCAAGCTGCAACCACAATGGCAGAGCACACTCAAGAGACGAGGACTTCTTATCCTTGTTGGCTCTCTGCTTGTCATTGGTGGTTCTGCCAGCTTCATGACCCAACCTACATGTAAGAGCTCTTTTTTTCTCCAAATGTACCTGGCGCTCTGCATTTCTCAATTTTGTTGCTAAGTTTGGTACCCTTTTGTAAGCATTTTGTAACATTATCACTCTTGAATTTGAGGAAAGATCTGAGTTTGATGGGGATGGTGATTTAGTAACACCTCATGCCCCAAAACTGGAACACTAGATTTCTAGTTTGCATGGTTGCTAGACAGTGAGTATTGAATCCTCACAAGTAAGTATGGACATAAGCTGGATGAAGATACAGTGGCAGAAGCTGTCCTGGAAGGTAGCAAAGCAGGATACAAAACTGTTTCTAGAGTATGACACTGTTGAGTAGCAAGAGACAGAAGTAGGGCCTATGTGTCACTGTGAGAGACCAAAGTTGTAAAGAAAACACTGGGACGTGTTCTTTTGATGGGCATTACCAGATTCCGTAAGGGAAAGCAGAGTCTCAATGCATAGATTGTAGGAATGATAAGGACCTTGGTCATAATTCAATGCAGTGTGTGGGAGACTCCCATCATATGCCTGCCTCACAAGCATTTACATTTTGGTTTGCACGCACATCCATGACTCTTGAGTCTGTGTTCAAATCCCTAGACTTGCTGGGATGCTCCTTTTAGGCAGATCACATAGCAGCTTTTTTTTGCCTTTTGGTTGAAGGTTTTTCTAAAGTGAAGTCTGCAAACAATTGGTCTGTTTCTTGCACACACATTGGAATCTCACATTCTTTATCCTGGCACATGATTATCAGGGGCACTCACTGAGGAGAATCTAATCTTTCTTGAAGCCTGGCGGACTGTGGATCGTGCGTATGTAGACAAGACATTCAATGGTCAAAGCTGGTTCCGTTACCGGGAAGAGGCTCTACATAAAGAGCCCATGAACACTCGGGAGCAGACTTGTATGTCCCTGGCCTCCTCATGATGTACAAGTTGTTTGTTTTCACAGCTACTCTTCCAGTGGGAGCCAGCATTGCTATTCATAACAAGGTGCATATGGAGGAGAGGATAGAGGTTCTGTACCCGGTTTTTGTAGTGGCAGAAGCTGACATGGTGGTAATCATGGTTAGCTATGTGTGCATTGTTGTTTTACAGATGCAGCCATTCGAAAGATGCTTGCTACACTTGAGGATCCTTTCACTCGGTTTCTGGAGCCTGAGAAGTTTACAAGCTTGCGGGTGTGTGACTTTGAACTACATTGCAAGCCTCAACCCCTCTGCTCAACACAACTTGAAGACCCTCCCTCTTACCTACCTGCAGGAATGACCTCTACATCTTTGTGTGTTTGGTGTGGCCAAGGCAGTCAGGCACAAGTGGCGCAGTGACAGGTGTTGGGTTGGAGGTTGGGTTTGACACCAGTAATGGTGGCACTGCTAGTGATGACCTGGTGGTGGTTGCACCTGTCATGGGGGGCCCTGCAGCACGTGCGGGAGTGGCCCCTGGAGATGTGATATTGGCTATTGATGGAGTCCCCACAACTGGCATGGGGCTCTATGATGCAGCGCGCCGACTCCAGTGAGTCTCCCTGTCTTTTTGAGCTAGCCAGCATCATGGGTGAATCTTCTTGTTACTGGAGGACTTTAGGGTTGGGTTGATATTTTTCCCTTTTATGGATTTGTTGTCAGATCTGAGGTCTGTATAAACTAATGATTGGGTTATCTCTTATTTCTATTCAAATTGACTTGAATTGTAAGTATGCAGAAGTTCCATGTAGCTGTGAAGATACTTGTTTCTATGCATCTTCAAAAAGAGGCACTGTGTTTGGTCAAATCAAATAACTCCCTCCAGACATTTTGACTTGCCATTCACATAAGGGTGTTCCAGAGGATGCAAACCTTTTCCTGTACCGTTTTCTGGTTGCTTCCATCAAATCCAAAACTGTCACATATGCTGTTTAGAGACCCAAAAAGTTGGTTCCAGAGATGAGTTTTCTCTGTATGCTGGCCAAGTTTTAGTGCAAATGTGGGTTCATGGAAGGAAATAACAGTGTTCCAATGTGATACTCTAACCCTGCACTTAGATTAGATGTAATAAAGCGGGGTCAGCCTCTTGCTGAATACACTGAAGAAAACGACCACAACAGTACCATCTACTCTTGTTGAGGTGATGTTGAGTGAAAATAGTGTAATGTTACATGTGGGATTGAAATTGGAGCTGCCAATTCACATTCTAAATGAACTTGTATATAGCTTCAAAATGTTAGTAATGGTGCTTTTCTTCTCTGGATAAGCAGGGGACCTGCTCATTCTCAGGTTGAACTTACTCTTATCAGCAAGCAAATCACAAATCCCAAGACAATTACTGTCCTGTAAGTATTGACTCTTTTTTCCAAGTGTAGATGGACAACTTTCCCTTATGTTTTTTGTTTCATCTTGACCTATAATCTTGCAGTTGAATATTTTGAAGGGAATGAATGTTCTGTCATCTGAATAGCAGGTCTCTAATAGATTAGCTCTCGTTGAACAGAAGGGAGAAGGTGACTTTGAATCCAGTTACATGGCGGTTGTGTGAGGTTTCAAGGATTGGAGAGGCTCCACAGAAGCTGGGCTACATTCGACTCTCCACTTTCAATCAAAACTCCTCACGTGTGCACTGTTATCCTCACAGCTTTGTTTGAAATTTTTTTGCGAGTTTTTTGATGGCGTCGTCATCATTCCCATGCTTGTTCTGGTCATGAAGGAGATAAGGAATGAGTCTCAGTGGAGAAGATATATAGATATTTATGCACACACACATTGTGTATATATATGTTGTCCTGTTCTGGTGTCACAGGGGCAGTGAAGGAGGCCATTGAAACTTTGCAGGGGAGTGGTGCAACAGCATTTGTACTTGATATTCGAAACAACAGGTCAGTATCAGTGAATGCACTCAAGCACAAAAGCAGATCAGAAATGTGCTTGGACACATTGATTTTATATTGTTTGAGCTTGTTGGAATTTGCTCTGTACCTATGTTGCCTTGAGGTGAGAAGACAACTCATGAAATGCAATTTTGGGTGCCATAGTTTATTTATTGTTGTAAGAAGAGTTGAGAGTTGAGAATGTTTTACATCTAATTCTGGGAATCCCTGCTGTTTGTAGTGGTGGGCTGTTTCCAGCTGGAATTGAGATTGCAAAAATGTGGTATGCTAAAAGAACCTCTTTTACTGTCAACATTTTATGATATGTTTTTTCCTCCTCTGAATATGCTTATTTGCTTCAGACCTATGTTTGATGTAGCAGACAATTGCACATTGTCTTCTGGGCCGGAAGGAGTTGACATGATATGTAGTAGCAGAAGATATCTGCATCTTGTTTCCTTTTGCCTGTTTTCTTCTGTCCTTGAGTTTCTTGAATCTTTGCTTTTAGAGTGTTCTGACTGTGTAGTCCAGGATGGTGCTGATAATATTTGTAGTGTTGATTGTTGACAGGCTTGACAAGGGAGTTATTGTGTATATAGCTGACAGCATGGGCATCCGTGACATTTATGAAACAGATGGAGAAAGTGCTCTATCTGTCAAGGAGCCTCTTGCTGTGCTGGTGTGATAAACCTCATCACTGCATCTTGCTGTTTCATCCTTCTCTTTGCCATACATTCCAACCACAAAATGTACTTAACTCTCCTCTTTTCAATGGCAGGTTAATAAGGGCACAGCAAGTGCAAGTGAAATTCTAGCAGGGGCACTGAAGGATAATCACCGAGCTATCATTCTGGGAGAACCCACATTTGGCAAAGGGTCAGTTAGCAATTTTGTCTCCATGTCATTTGTATGCTTTTGGCTGTTTCTCAAGCTACAAGTCTCTTGTGTGTTCATGTGTGTGTGGATTTGACAGGAGGATACAGTCTGTCTTTGAGTTGTCTGATGGTTCAGGCATGGCTGTGACTGTTGCACGCTATGAGACACCAGCCCATGTCAATATCGATAAGGTATGCTGTTACTCAACTGATAAGGTGTTCTTTGTTTCCTTTTTTCACAACTGATATGTGTTATAAGTTGATGTTTTTGCTGTTAAACTTCATGAAAGGAACACTGCTCGATCTAACAGTAATATGAGTGAATGCAGGTGGGTATTACTCCAGATGAAGGATTGCCATCTGCTTTCCCAATGGATGAAGACAGTTTCTGCCACAGCCTTCAAGATCCATCATCAGCACTTCTTGCCTCGTTTGACATGTTACTGAAGAGATGACCCATTGTCAAGGATTACTGACCATACATGCTCATGAACTTTTTTTGTCCCTTGCTGTGATCCTCCCAAATTGTTGTTGCTAGCATGTGTTGCCCTCTTCTCTGACATGGCATGTCCTCAGCGTTGCTTGTGAACAGCAGAGAGTCACCTTGATTTGCTCTGGTACTATATTTCTTTGGTACATCCTATTGGATGCCAATAGAACTTTGATTTGCTTGTACAATGTTAGATACTCTTCAGTGAAACAGCTCCCTATCTTTATTCTTGAGGGATTTCTATTCTGGTCCTTTCCTTTGGTCATTTTGCTTGTAGGCAATGTATTGGTATTCCTAATTAGGGACTAATTCTGCAGTCTACTTAGCAAATTTCTACCTCTTTTCTTAGGAGTGTTTTGCAGTGTCTTTTGGAGTTGTGCACAGCTGTGCTTCAGAGTTCATAGGTTTGTGGATGATCTTTTTGTCTTGGACATTCTGGACATTGAGAGTTTTATGTACCTAGAGAAAGACTTTTTGTGGTGGCATATACCTTAAAACAAGTTTTGTGAGATAAATTGTATTTGTAATGGCCTCTCTTGTAACTTTCTTGGATTTTAGCCATAAACCAAAATCCTGGAGGTATTTCATGTGATATCTTCAAGAAACATACTCAAACAAAGTACGCAGGTATCAACATGATCCTATGGCTCATGTTCATTCCAATATCTCTATTACTGTGAAGTTGGGTGTTATCAATAGTTAGTTCTACAGTTTCTTGAGGCTTTGTGGTTCTGAAGGTTTTTTTGTCTCTCAGATGGGACAGTCTTCTGAAAAATAAAGGTTAACCTTTGATGATTTTATTAAAGAGGACCAAAGGTGTAATAAAGAAAAGTTTATTTTTGGAATTTCAGGATCACTTCGTATCTTATCTTGTAAGTTGAGAGCTTACTTTTGCTCACTTGGTCTTTTCCCTTTTTTTGTATATCCTGTTCTTGCTTCCTTATGTGCTTCCTCTTTTGTTTTACTTTTCTCTCTGCATTTTCTTTTCTGTGGTGCTAGCAAGTATCATGGCTGCTGCTTCCAGGCTTTTGACAGAAACTTGCTACACAGGCTAGTAGTTATAGGCCATTGGCCTCTTTACCCAACATAGGAACCCAACAAGACTGTCAGCTGATGATGCCCTTGAGCTTCCCCTTCTCTGATAAGGATCACTGTGATGTGCATTAATTTGTGTGATTGAGGTGCTCTGCAGAACTTCAGATGCCTTTCGCCCTTAAAGTTAAGATGAATGGTTCAGGATTTGGGTTGGAGGTTGCTCTGATGCACAGCTCTTGTGAGGTTGCAAAACAATTAGATCATGACTTCAACCACTGTCTGGTGGCATCTCTCAATTGGAATATTTCATCTGGTGCAGATCTGTAATTGGCCACAAGCAATATTCAAGCTGGGAATCCAATCTTTGTTTTCATAGATTGATGGTTTCTAGGTGTACTGGCTGCTGTTGCTCTTGCATGTTGCATTATAGATGGAAACAGGGAAAATGGGGATGGGTGGCATCTTGTCTTTGCTTGTGTGTGCAGTCTTTAGCATGGCATGTTGTGTGTGGGCAGGTTGCTAGAGAAAGACTTGAAGCTAAAACCACACCTGATCTGGATGCAAACAATTTCTTTGTGAACTTGTTGAGAAGGCAAGGCACTCTCCTGGCTATTCTTTGCTTCCAATGTTCACCTGAAGTGTGTCACCTTCTTAGCGATCAAGGAGAGACTTACAAACTAGTGGTCCTGTTCTTCACAGGTTACACAATGGTCCTGCACAGGAGCATCTGAGACTTATGTCACACCAGAAGGTTCTAAGAAATGTAAATTAGAGAAACCTGACATCAAGGAATGGTCCTGCACAGGAGCATCTGAGACTTATGTCACACCAGAAGGTTCTAAGAAATGTAAATTAGAGAAACCTGACATCAAGGTCAAGAAGGCTGACCTTGAAGCTGGAGAAACCTTTGTCAAAGGCTGAAAATTCTGATGTTGAGGTTGAGAAATCCACTACAGGACAGATCTATCTGAGGTCAAGATCATTGTTGTGTTACCTTCAAATTGTTGTTATGTAGATTTCTCTGCAATTCCATAGAATCTGTCAGAAGGCATGTCTCTATGGAAGACTGTTCCTTAAAGAGCAGGCAACATTAGATAGTAGAAGCTTTCAAGAAGACAGGATCCACCTCTGTTCTAATCTGACCTAATGAGCCTATTTACTGACCAATCCATAAGCTTTGTTGAATCAATTGTCTGCAGAAATTATAAACCCAATGATTTATTGGAGATCACTAGTGAAGATCTTCTCCAGAACTTCATGCAGAGAGATGAGAGAAGTGGGACTAAAAACTCTTTACAATAACTTTTCAATTCAACACTGAATATAATAAATAATGTTTTGCCTTACAATTTCTACCTCAATGTACACATTTTTCTTTACAACAGGTCTTTCATTATTGTTTCTTGTCCAATGGTTGTTTGCATCAATTGAACTTTTTAGTTTTTGAACAACATAAATCTTGTTGATGACTAGGTAGCCCCCTTTGTATGGCTGAAGCAACACTTTTTTGATGAGTTTGCCAATAAGCAACCCCCTGTGCCATCATTGACAGTCACCACTACGCAGGCTCTGTAGAAGCTGCAAATAACCAGGTTGATCTGGGTGTATGTATCTGCAAAGGGTTACACAATTGCAACTTTAGACTCTATTTGAGATGGAGCAGCAGCACACTGATCTTGCCACCTGAAAGTTGGTTTCTGAAAGTTGGAAACAAGCTCTTTATTGTTCCTTGTACTAAAACGGCAGTTCATAATCAAGACAACGGAGAAAACACTTACCCATGTCGGAAAAGGAAATCGATGATAACAATGGCACTACTAGGTTTGTAGGAATTGGATTTGTGAACCATCTCAGCCACCTCAAGGATAGGTACTAAAGCAAAGCTCTCAACTTCACCATCTGCCACAGCAAGTGTCATTATATTCTTTTTGATCAGGGGATTGACCGTGGCACCAAAATGTATATAACAAATGAAATCACATGATTCAATGATTGCAGCTCTTGCAAGAATGTGATTTCAGATCCATATGTAGCTGCTCGGAGATCCATCCATAAGCAGGGAGATAATGTAGTCACAGAGTGTGTAAAGTACTATGCAAGGAAATAACCTTTGTTTTGAGGTTGAAAATCTGGTGGAAGCTCTAGGTCATAACAAAATAGAACATTCCTTTTCATTGTTTCACCATCAATCTCTTCATAGCTCACAGCACTGGCAGGTACAGCCCTACAAACAGCCCCAAAATGCAAACAGTAAAACTCCTGTCTCCAGGCACACACAAGGTGAAAGAGGAATTCTTGTCATGAGGAGACTACTAAAGTTCTGATGCAAGATTTCTCTCGCCTCCGAGAGGTCTTTATCCAACACCAAAGTTCTGACACAAAAATTGCATAACAGTCTCAGAGATCCATGAGGCAATTTTTTTCGACTTACTCGTGAGCTAATACAGCAGGTATACCAGCTTCCTCATCACATTCTTTGATCAGGTTTTCCTTGCAGCTGAGCCCTTCAGGCTGGACACACAATCACTAGACAAGGAAAAATGATGTTAGGAACAGGCACCCATGATACACACACATGAAACTGGGGTAAAGATTTTGTGTAGCTGGTCTTTTGCAAAAGACTAACAGAGTAATCATACTAGACTGCAAATTTAGAGAGAGAGAGAGTAGTGGAATAGACACATTGGAGCACCTTTGCACAAGATATTCCTACAGAAACAAGGGAGGAGGAGGAAGAGAAGAGGAGTAGGAGGATGATAGAGAAGATCTGACCTGCCCACCAGCAACTATATGGTCAAGCATGCCAGGAAAATATTGCCTGTTTATGCTGCGTCTGGCAACCCACAAATGTGTTTCACCATTGATTTGCACATACCCATTTAGGAGCACCCCGTATGCCTGTCATTTGTTCTCACATTTTTTGTTTCAAGTTTGGGATATGTATACATAGTAAATAATCTGAGTCTGTTTTTGCAGCTCAGCCAATGTGTACACAAGTTCAACACAGTTGCTGTAGAATATAAATGAGCCCACAAGTGTCCAGAGACTTGAACCACAAACTAAGCGAATTAACATACAGCTGGTAAACTGGGGAAAGACTGCCACTTACTTTGATACCAAAATATGGAACTGCTGCTCGGTCCAAACCAAAGAAAGAGGGTGCCCCAAAGCTTGTCACAACTGGAAAATGCTGCAACACGATCAGATTAGCCCTTGTTATGACTGGAAAATGCCACATGTATGCAAAGGTGAGATGATCAGATTAGCTATCAGTGACAACTTCGGATCAAGATCACAACTCAAATTCATCAACTCATTGTTGCATGCCAATCTAGCCTGTACTCCAATCTAGTCTTGAGGTTTGTGATTTTGTTGCATTTGCCTGATAAGTAGGGTGTTCAAGACAGTTAGAAAATTGCAAGTACAAATCTGGAGCTGAAAAAAGAAAAAGAAAAAACTTAAGCAAGGCTGTGTAATGAATAAGAAGCTGGGTTTTGTAGGGGAGATAGATCACCTCATTCCGCTGGTCAGGGAGGATTCCTTCTTCCCTGAGTACCTGCAGCACACCCTCAACAACCTTTGTGCGATGGTTGTATGACTGCAATGCCTTGTGTAGAGTTAGTGTCTCTTTGTCCAAACCATCAGTCGTTGTCCCACCTCCTTGTTCAAGAATGAATACCTCAGGGAATCGTCTTAAATGCTCCACTATTCTGAAAACACACACACACACACACACACACACACACACATTGAAATTTCTTTTGACAGATTCCTTTGACCTAAGCTTTGTGAAGCTAAAATATGTCAAAAACTTCACAGAGCCCAACCATGTCAAAGCTTCATGGAGCTCAACCATATCAAAGCTTAATGGAGCTCAACTATGTCAAATCTTAGTGGAGCTCAACTATGTCAAAGTTTCATGGAGCTCAACTATGTCAAAGTTTCATGGAGCTTAACTATGTCAAAGCTTGATGAAGCTCAACTATGTAATGACTAAGCTATTTGGAAATGGTGGTGAAGCTGCTCTCTTCTGCAGTCTTTTGCCCTGCACAAATTCACTATCTGTGGGAGGAGGAAAACAAGAGGCAGGAGTAATATGAGAGCTTTACACACTCAGACAAGTTTCATTTGGAGAAGAAGAGTACCTCTGGTGCACATAACCAACCGTGCTCCCCTCCACTTGAAAGGGCAGAAACTCTGTGTCCTTCTTTTCCTGCGAAATCCATTTTGTCACCACCAATTCTGTCACTGAGTTTTCCAATCTATTCAGACGAGGAAACTCAGGAGCCAGCCAAAATCACTCCATAGAGACAAAAGATGAAAAATGAGAATAAAACTTTGAAGAAGTCTCGGAAACGAGTGTTGTGACGAGTGTGGTTGCTGGCTATTACGGATGCTAAACCCTTGAGCAAGTGCAAAAGGATTTGGGTATGAAGATTATGGTGCTGTTTTGCTGGGTGTTCTGACTCCATATTGAGGAGGCATCATGCTACAACCCCATGGAATTCACCAGCCTCCCTTTGCCTAAAACTTGAGATCATGCTGTGAGTACCTTTACCTGCAACCTGGGATCATGCTGTACCTTTGCCTACAACCTGAGGAGATGCTGTACCTTTGCCTACAACATGAGATGCCGCTGTACCTTTGCGTACAATCTGAGAGCTGTGGGCACGTCGTACAACGCAATTCTGGTGAAGATTCTGTATTCTAGTTGCAAAGAATATCCTTCCCAATTTTCTTCTCCATGCCATTGAGTTTTGTTTCATTTCGCACAAATCAACTTTGTTTCTGTCCCATTGCTCCTCTTTCCTCTTGTGATGAGTCCCCATGTGAATACGGAGTTGCACAGAGAGAGAGACACACACGGAAGAAGAAGAGAGAGAGCAAGAGAGAGAGAGAGAGACACACACACACACACACACACACACACCTTGTTACTGTTGCAAGACTGAACAGGCTGCCAATATCCTTTCAGCTCGCCGCCCACATCTTGCTCGACGACGCATTTGGATTGGTGATCGGCCCTCAGCGTCGCTCGCACCAGGAAGGCGGGAGCCAATTTAGCTGTGTCAACTGCCGGGAAGCAGCAGCGTGAGGCAGCAGGATGATGACATCTCTGATATTGTGTTTTAGAGAGCGCTCGCAGAGGCTGATGTGCGGAGGAGGCAGCAGCAGCAAGTAGCAAACGTTGTTGTTGTTGTTGCTGCTGCTGCTGTTTCTGGACGGCGCCTGCTGGTGCGCAAGGTGCAAAGCAGGATTGTTGCATTGCCATCAACAACAAGCAATTAGCTCCTTCTTCACAGCGAAGTAAACCGATCATTCAAATTGTAACAGATCTTCCGAGAGCTTCTGAGTGTGCAAGACTTGACAATCATGGAAGCAGCTCCTGCATCATCATCTCGTGCACCATTCCACCCATTCTTTGGATAATAGGTGAAGCGCTGAAAAAGCTTCGGGACAACTGTGTGTCCGTGCAGTGCATGCATGCATTGGTATCGGTGTATGGTCTGCCAGCGGGTTGCGTAAAGGTCTCCGCTTGCTTTTGTCGTTCGATCGAGAATATCTTCATTTCTTTCCGTCTCCATCGACAGAGGGAGAAGAGGTATCTCACCTTTTTCAGGTTACAGCAAAGTAACGGCCACACCTTTCTGTGATGATGCTACGAACCTTCTTCTTGTGATTTTTCATCACCATCAGCATCGCCTTCCATTTTCCTTCACAATGCACTGCCAAAAGATTTTTTCCAACATTTTTTTTCTCTAATATTTTGTCGCATTATACCAACAAAAGATGTCAAGATGTCCTTGTATGCCAATTGATTTCACTAGATTTTAGATTTTGAATGAATTCCTTGTCCTTAGTAAAGAGATATTAATTGAAAACTAACGAATTCATTGGTCCACTGAGCGGGGACTAATGAATTGCATTTCACATTTTGAAGTTGTGTCGGTTCTTTTTCATTGCTTTCTCTTTCATCAACATTTCAAATGAACTTGTTCCTCCTCCTAAATTGTATGTCTTCTACTCTTCAATGCTTTGCATTTTTTGTTTCCATTTTGCAATTATTATTACAGGAATTCTTCAGTTGCAGGTATGATCTTGTGGTTTGCATTATAAGCCTTCAGATAAACATTAAAATGAGGAAGATTGTTGCAAGTGATGAGAGCCACAAATTCCAAGCAAAATCTTACATGACAGGAATAGGCAGGAGCACTTGTGAAGGGTCAAAGAAGGTGGGAGTGCTAAGTTATTAGGGACTTATTTAGAGATTTTTTCAAATGTTAGTTAACTCTAGAGTCTCATCCAAAAATCTATGAATTTTGTAGATATTAGTGGTAGCAACAAAGTTGGTTATTTTTTGAATTATCTCCACTTGCCACATAGGACTTAGTGCTAGTTGTTATCTCTATATATGTGTGGACATAAGGTTAAGTTTACCATTTCTAACTCTGATTTAACCCTTTTTAAATTCCAAGTGTGGGCCCAGCTTTAGTGGGCTACCTAGAGCTTATTTACAGACCATCTATGGAGACATCTAAGACTTTACCTAAGTTATGAGGATATCTAAGAACTAGTTAAAGAGCTATCGATGCCTTACCTAAGGAATCCAAGACACCTAAAAACCTACTTAAACTATGGGACCTTTGAGGGCTACTTAAGGACCTACTTAGTGGGCTACTTGGGGGTTATCAAAAGTTTATGTAAGACCTCCCTCAAGGATTACTTAAGGAGACACCTGGGGGAAGTTATGGGATACTTAAGGACTACTTAATGGACTACTTAGGGCCTACGTATGAAAATACATAGGGGCCTACTTAGGTTATGGGATATTTAAAGAATATTTTAAAAGGCTTCATAAAATGTACTTGTGAGGTTAGTTAGGGATTTATTAGGTTAGGGGATTCCTAGTGGTTATTTAAGGGGTTACATAGGGGTTACTTATGATTGACTCATAGCTTTTATGTAACTTTTAAAGGAAGCCTTTAAGTAGTTTTTAGGTATCACCTAATTGAGGTAGGTTTTTAAATAGTCCTTATGTAATCCCCTACAGTGAAATCAGTCTAAGGGCTTTTTACATTACGAGTCAAGGTTGAAAAAGAAAACAATTTTTTTAATCTACCACTTTATGACCTTGATTTGGCCCCAAGGCAAAAAATGATACATATAAACTTGGGAGGCCAATTTACAACTTTTTGGGGCCAATGTTGTCACAATAAAATATTGTGATGAAATCCATATCGTAGGATTAAAATAAACCTTAAAACCAAACCCTATATCTTCTTTTTCATTTTATCTCTTTTTTATTTTCCTCTCCTCTTTATGAACTTATGTGCTTGTTTGTGAATGATGGAAGGGGTCTCTATTTTTTTAGCTTGGGATATGGCCACGAAAAACACAAGAATTATAAGAATCTTGTGTCTATGCTCATCCATGGTGATTCAATTTTGAGGGTTTAGCTTGAAAAATGAAGCAAAAATGAAAAGAAAGATGATTGCAGAAAAGAGAGAATGTAAGTATATGAAGGGTTGAAGCCTTGGTCCTACTTTCAACCTTAATGGCTTTACACATGAACTCATTGGCCCCCAAACAAATAACATTTTATTAATAATTTGGGGCCAAACAATGAGCCAAGAAGTGTTTAAATTTTCCATTATTGGCCCCAAGATTTTATTTTTTGGCCCTGATTCCTAAGATTTAACCAACTCATTGAAAAAAAAAATTAGCAGAAACCTTTGGGAGTCTCGTTTTGGAAGGATTGATCAAATCATGGAATGCCATGTTTTGTTTTACAATAGTTTTCAATTCTTATTACAAAATTTTAGGATTTTGAACATGGATATTAAAGGAGAGTGAAAAATTTCCTTTTGGATTCATTTTCTTGTTTTTCCAAACTGTTGATTTGTACATTCTAGCCCTAATACAAAAAAATAAGAATGTTACAAGGATATATATTTTTTGGGGGGTAGGGGAGGGTGTCAGTAGATCAATGGCTTATAAATTAAATCAATGGTGATTGTTTTTTCAATGAAAAACAAATCCTTGTACTAAAATCAAAATGAGTTTAAAAGCCATGTAATTATTTTCAATCCTCATTAATGATTTAATCTTTCCAAAGACTACTTTGCAAAAATCTTTTTGGAGTTGATAAAATGTGTAAGTACTTGCTATTGATTATGGCACATTTATTGATTTAATTGCACAAAATAATAATCTCATGGTGCATCTATTAATACGTTTTTTTTTTCATCATTAAAAAATTAAATTGATAATATTAAATTCTCAAAAAAAGAGAGTTGATGTGTATCTATTAAGGAAAATTGTTTGTTTGTTTTGTTTTGTTTTTCATGTGAAAATCTCCGAAGTCATGACACCCCTACATTACACACTTTGGTACCTTTGGAAAACACTTGATAAGAAGGGATTCACCAAGGTGGTTTTTGTAATGTTTAAATCTACAATGCAAGAGTTATTGAATATTGAATAAATTTGTTATTGAAAGTTCAATGAAATCAAAACTAAAAAAAATTGAGGCACATTTTTATATTGTTGGAAAGTCCTCAATGAGTAGGGTTCAATGGAGAGAATTTCATATTTTATAGACCTAAAGTGCAAGAAACATTGAATTTTGGGTAATTTTTTTGTCATTGGTAATTCAATTAAATTGTAAAAATTGATTTTGAAAGCAAAAATTGGTTGGTTAACCGGTTCACACTTGTGCCAAGGACTCATGCCACACTAGTTGCAATGAGTGGAAAAAAAATTTTAAAGAAAAAAAATAGAAATAAGGTTCACTCAATTAAAATAAACAAAGTTTGTCCTTTTGCGAATACAAATATATAAAATTTAAGTAAGACAAGTGTAAAACAAACTTAAAATCTGATTTAAGACCTCGATTGAAGTATGGTTTTATTACATGATGAGAATCTAGTAGCAAAACAAATGCAAAGACTTTCAAGATCTCATTTCAAATCTTGATTGCAGAATGGTTTTAATTCATGATGAAATTCTAACTAGCAAGACAAGTGCAAAAACTTTCAAGACTTCATTTAAGATCTCGACTGCAGTATGGTTTTATTACACAAGGAGAATCTACTAGCAAAACAAATGCAAAGACTTTCAAGATCTCATTTAACATCTCGATTGCAGAATGGTTTTATTACATGATGAAAATCTACTAGCAAATCAAGTGCAAAGATTTTCAAGATCTAATTTAAGACCTCGCTTGTACTTATGGTTGCATTAGATACCCTAATCTAGCACCCTAGTATAGGTACTAGGTATCTAGTCTACTAAATAACGAGTGTGACGCCTTGATCATTGCTGTTGGGTCCTGATAGAGACAGTTCCATACATGACGTAACTCTGTTCGTCTACAGTTTTTTTCATCCATCCGTTGTGCTTCCTTTGCTGCTTCCGCTTCTAGCTTCTCCTTTTCTTCTTCCTCTTCCTCTTTACGTTGGTGCTCGCGCACAAGAGATATTCTGCTTCCACAGCTGTTGTGGGCATCCATTTGTGTGCGCATCGGCTTGATTTGCTAGCCCTCGTCTTTCGTCTCCATATTTGCAGGTAGTTAGGAGGATTAGTGTCGTTTCTCAGGAATCGCTTTTACTGTTTCTCATTTGGCATCCGGGCGGCCTCTTTTGGGTGTGTTGCTTTTTGAGAAAGCATCTTCCCTCCCTGGACTCTCAAAACTTTTTCTTTCACTCCTGATATGTATGGATGTGTGTGTGTGTGTTTGTTGTTTGGGTAGTATCAGGTTTTCAGCTAACACATTTTGCTCTTGTGGTCTTCTTGGGTTTTACGGGGGGTTTAAGCCCCATGTTGGCGGTTTTCATTCTGATTCTCGTACAATGTGGGAAGTCGGGTTTGTTGTGGATGTTAGAAGCACGCCTATTTCATGGACCAAGTCTGGTTCCCATATCCAGACACAATGATATGTGCAAAAACTCTCTTGCGAAGGAACTCTTCAGATTTAAAAATTTTTTTTTCGGCTTTTTAGTTGTGGAATAAATTTTTTGGTTTGGTTTGTTGCTTGCTCCTTGTTGTTTCAAGAAAGAAAAACTTGTCGCAAATATGCCAAGAGTAAGTCTGCTTTTTCACTTGCTTCCAGTTGTCCTTGTGATGTAGGTGATCATCATCGTGAGGAAAGGTTATGGGAGATGTTCAGGAGTACCGGTGTTTCGTGGGAGGGCTATCTCGGAATACAACTGACCAAGGATTGGAGGATGCATTCCGGTCGTTCGGAAACGTGCTTGATGCGAAGGTAAAATCTTAAGTGCATCGAGAAATAGTACTAGGATCCGGTGTTCTGGCAACAATGTCAGAAAGAGAGAGAGATATTCCAGTTTTTTTTTCATGATCTTCCCTGAAAGAAAGAATGAAGTCTCGGTTCCTCGTCATCATAGCTTTTGACTTCCTGTTCCTGCACTCAAGCAAGTGTGCTTGACGGGGTTTAGGGTTTAAACCCTATAATTGAAGGGACATTGTCATTGAAGTGGGCTCATTCTCCCATCTGTCTTTCTCTGTGGTTTGGGGAAGGTCATAACGGACAAGGAAACAGGCCAGCCTCGAGGGTTTGGGTTTGTGAATTTCAGTGATGAGCAGTCCATGGAGGATGCAATTGAGAGCCTTCATGGAAAGGACTTGGATGGCCGCAACATAACTGTAAACCGAGCAAAGCCAAAGGGCCGTGATGGAGGAGGTGGTGGAGGAGGTGACCGAGGGTATTCAAGTGGTGGAGGAGGTGGCAGAGGCGGTGGAGGTGGGGGAGACTGTTTCAAGTGTGGGCAGCCTGGCCATTGGGCCCGAGAATGTCCTGGTGGTGGTGGAGGCAGTGGTGGTGGTGGTGGTCGCTATTCTTCTCGAGATGGTGACTCTGGAAGGTGATGCACACAACCCTGAATGCAAGCAACATGTAACTCACACTGGATTTTGCAACACTTTTTGCACAAAATCTGACTTGACAAATCTACCTTCAGGATACATTCAGCTGTTTGCTGCATCATCATTTCTTAAGATCTTTCCGTCACTTGTATTTGTCATGAAGATGATGGTCTGGCAGCTTTGTGAGCGACTCTCATAAGGTATGGCAGCAAATTGTCATGTTATTACTCCCTATGGGATTTGCTTGCTCTGTGTTTCTATTGTATTGGAATCCAAGCATAGCTCACGTGCAGTTTCTAATCCTTCCAGGATAATAACTAGGGAAAGGAGAGGCTTGGCAAGGGTGTTAGTGAAAATGAATCCAAGATTTCAATATCCTCTGGTTGTTATGGTTGTGATGGTGATGCTTGTTTATGGCGGTGGCTGATTGTTTATGAAAGCAGGAGTGGGAGCCGCTATGACCAGGGTGGAACTGATCGGTATGGTGATCGGTCAGGTGGTAGTGACCGCAGCAGAAGCTCAGGAGGCTATGGGAAGGATGGACGCACAGAAAACCGTGACAAGGACAGTAGTCGCGGCAGTGGTGGTGGTGGTGACCGTTACAGTGGTGGAGGTTCATCACGTTATGAAGGCGGCTCCAGAGACCGCTCTGGTCCTTACGATCGCCCCAGTGGTGGCAGCCGTTCCTCCTATGATTGAGTGGGGTGGTAGATCTGGCAGCCTTAGGGGCACTTTTTCTTGTCACACTGCACTGACTTTTGTGATGGTTGCTCCAGTTGTGCACTGCATCTGCACAGTGTCATCATCATCGTCAACAATGGTCACATTTTGAGAGGAAGGACAAAGTAAAATATATCAGAGCAGGTTTCTGTTAACAGAAAGAAACACACAGCCACTGCTAAGAAGGGAGCAACAGCAGAGAGGCCACAAAACAAATGGTTTAAAAGAGGATACCTAATCAAGTGAAGCAAATGAAACTAAAGCAGTTATGGAAGCTGCTACTGCAAAAGGAGCTGCTATTTGAATACATGCATACCTGAAAAGTTGCAAGAGGATTGAATGGGTAAATTGCAAAGCTCTGCAAGTTTTCTCGAGACTGAATCATCAGAAATGTTTTTCACACCAGAAGATTCCCTCCTTGTCTGCTCCTGCTTCTGATACCTTCTTGTGTGTCTGTTCTTCAGCAATGCCACTAGTCTAGGATCTCCTCCTGCAGTTCCTGAAAACACTGATTTCCCCCATGCTCATCATCATCAGTGATTATGCGCCCTCTTGTGGCAAATTCCACTTTCACCTAATAAGATTGCAACTGAATTCATCAAGACAAGATCACAATTGAACCCATCAAAAGAAAATCACAACTGAGATTATCAAATAGCTGAAGGTCACTTGCGAACTCTTAAGACAGTTTCGTGGCGTCCTCTATCAGCAGTTTACCGGTTATCAATCATGCAGTTGACTGAGCGGCACGCATCGGGGACTGTCATGATTCTCAAGCACTGAACCCAGGATCAGGTTCGGCATTGATTCGGATCTAGGTCTGAAAACGAGCCTGATTTCACTACCTTATCCCGAAACAGTTTCGGACCTTGTAGCTGAATCTGAGTTGTCGATACTGATCTCGAACCATTTTCCGAGCCTGGAACCAATGCTGATTTCCCGAACCTGATCTGGAAGCAGTTTTCGAACCGGAAACGGAGCCTGATTTTCCGAACATGATCTCGAACCAATTTTCCGAGCCTGAAACCGCGGCTGATTTCCGAACCTGTCATCTAAGCGGTTTCCGAGCCTCTAATCGAGGCTGCCTTTCCGAACCTGGTCTAGAAGCAATTCCTTAGCCTGTATTGTAACCGAGACTGATTTTCCGAGCCTGATCTCGAAGGAGTCTTTTCGGGAAATCCCGCCCTCTCAAATTTGAACTGGAGCCGACGTAGCCCGATTGTAGCCTCAAAAGTAGGCCTTCATCGTGCCTTGTAGCCCCTTAGCCTGCCCCTCCTCCTCCTCCTCCTCCTCCGTAATCACAATTGCTCTTCGGCAGTTCTCGTGCGCTTTGCTGTTGCAGGTCTAGATCTGCGAGAATACCAGCATGTGCATCAATTTTCTTTAGAATCGAACACTGTTTTGGTGTTGATTTGATGATCTTTTCAGAAAATCATAATAGTGTTTAGTGAAAAAGTTGTGATCGAGTGCTGCTGGTGCAGCAGTGGGATTTTGAGTATATAGCTGCTGCATGTAATATTTGTGCATGTTGGAGAGAGATCATTCGCGTAAGGGAGTATTCTGTAGAGTGTGTGTTGAGCATGGAGACTTACTGCAGAAGTGATGGCATGGACGGTGAAGCTGCAGCAGCGGTGATGAGGCAGAGGGTAGTATTGCAGAGCCTACCGCGGCTTTCAGTTCAAGCAGCTCCCTTACATGCAGCGAGCTCATGTGCACATTATCAGACGTACCCGGGTGCAGATCATGGAGACCAGATCGTTGTGAAGTGTGATGAATTGCGGCAGATTAGAACAGAGAAATGCGTTCTGAGCTCGCAATTTGAGGATCTGTCTCCAATAGATGTAACTGCGAAGCCTGACATGATGATCGGTGGTGGCGGCCCCGTGCGTGTGAGGAAGAAAGTCCGAGCTAAGAGAGTCAATCTGCGACCGCTGCAAAATCTGAAGGGAAAAATCTGCAGCAAATTAGCGAGCGCGATGGTGATCAATAAGTGCAATACTGCAACATCTTACAAGCCCACTGACCTGCCTGAGTCGTCACCTGCTATGGTGGCAAGATCCTCGCAGTTCACGAGTTCAAGCCGATCAAAAGTCGTCACCGCGCAGCAGCGGGCTGCTGCAGGAACTGGAGTCTTTTACATGACTCCCGGAGGCATCTCTGAATTCATGACTTCTGAGGAAGGCCCCGGTCGCGGCAGTGGAGATAATAATGTAGAGCGGCTTTCACAACTGGCAGCCGTGGCCTGCGTGCTGGAGCAGCAGCGAAGTCGAGGCTCACATCAGGGCATGATGCAAGACCTGAGTAATCAGGTTGTAACATGGAACCGTTCCTGTAAGACAATTCGTGACTGTTGCTCCGTCACCGCGACGCAGGTTGGACAGCTCTAAACTCACAATTATTACCTTCTTCAGCTGATTACGCTTTCTCTAATCTACTATGAATCTGCTGTTGCATCTAAGAATCTTGGCAAAGCACTTCATGTGGATCGATCTAATATTCCAGTACCAGAAGTGTTGTCGGAAAATCTGAGTTGACCGCCTCCAGGATCGGCCATGCACCGTCAAGATCACAAAACAATCATCCGCTAGGGAATTCTTAGGCACTAGCAATCAGTGTCAGAGGAAAATTGCGTGAATCTCCTGCTTTAACTCTCATCAAGAAAGATCCAGATCTATGATAATCCAGTGCATTGTGAAACCTGCGCACTTCTGTTTCTAGAGTTCTGCAAAACGTAGGATTTCGAGACTCCTCCTCTGTGCAGGCTGTGAAGATCAAACGTCGGCGGACTCCGAGAAAATCGTGCAGGTTGCAGCTGCCAATTGCTTGGAACTATGCGATGTCAAGACCTATGCAGCACGATGTCAATTATAAGTCGCCGATTGGAGGTGATCTGTCCGCGAGTGATTCCTGCAGCCGGCCAGACATCACGCTGCTGATCGGTTGCAGCGACGTTCGATCAAATGAAAGTCACGTCGGGGAGTCCGTGACGAAAAATCTTGCTGCGTGTACTTCCATGACGCTCAATTCGAGAATGGACCATGAGTGCTCTGATCAAAGCCGAAATGGAAAGATCCTGACGGATCCGAACTTGGCTTCTTGTGAGCTTTCCCGTAGTACCGATGACTTGACACGGAGTGCAAGAAGAAACAGTAGTGCCGATAGCAGCAGCTCGGGCAGCGGGGGCGGCGCTGATACTTCGATTTTGTCGAAGTTTCAAACATTGAAATGTGCTGCAGGAACAAAAGAGACGCTTGGCGATCGGTGCGTCAAACGTGTTTTGCAATTTGTTGAAGAAAAAGGGCGTGTGCCCGAGAAGCTCATACGTGTAGCTTTGGGAAATAACCCTGACATCAGCAAAGCACTGAGACGGTAAGGTGCTGCTTGGCAACAACAAAAATTTCCAGATCTGCAGCTTCGCAGAGTTCCTTCTTTGATCAATCGTCGTGTGAATGAATTTTCACAAAGTCTTGTATGTAACTTCGGAAGGTTTTAAGTCCCGGTGGGCGTCTGTCTCTCTGTTCACGATCTGTGTGAACTCGCAGATTGTTGAAAGAACGAAGAGTCCAGCGACTTGGGAACGGAAGGAAGGACTCTGCATATGTGTATATGGTAGGTGCATGTACAGCCCTTGTAAGAAGTTCCTTACAGTTAGACTCGGATCCGTCAGCAATTATGGAGATGGGTCAGATTCTACTGAACACTGCATATTGCGTTCTAATTGCAACCAAGTCAGTCAGGGGTTTGGAAACTGTCCAATTCTGACTGCAAGGTGGTGCTGTTGCAGAAGGCAGAGGAGTCAGACTTCTAAGCAAACAGACAGGGCATCAATTCTTGCCTAGATTGTGTTTGGCATATGCATAGCCAGAAGAAATGTGGGTGGGATTGTTTTAGGGTTAGAACCTGGACAGAATGGATGACTTTGGTTTTGTGTGTGAGTGGTATGATGGAGCACAGGCTGCCCCTGCTGGATTCTGTGAGCTTCAGGTGTTGAACACATCGGTTACTGCTACTGCTGGAAACCACTTCTCTCTGCCACAGCCAACTCCAGCAGTGTCACAAGTTGGCTCATGCAGTGCCAGTAAGTGTTTTGAAGGAGCTGCTCCTTATGCCATCAGCTCTTGTGCATCTGGATGATTGATCTTCCACAAGTGAACACATGGTACTGGAATCTCTCTCTTTCTCTCTCCCTCCCATCACTTTGTGGCACATTATGTGATCAAAGTAGCTAGTTCTGCAGTGTACATGGATATGGGCTTTTGTCTCTGATTGCAAGAAGCAGCTACTTTTGGGTTGCTGCTTTCGTTCAACTGCTATGTGATCATCAACTTCAGCAACAACAAACCTGCAAGTTCTGAAGCTGATGATCCCTAAAGACTTACATCATCAAACTGCAGAACCCTGCAATAACTACCCATTGTACTCCTTGAAACCCACCAATTTGTTGTTGATGAGCTTCATGCGTATAGTGAGCACGAATCATGCCATACACTTCAGAATCAGATGCAACTTTTTTGCACAATTCTGCAACTTGGCAAAAACTTCCAGAATTTTTTTCTTTTCAGGACTAACTGAGCCACATGAGTTTTCTCAGGCTTGATTTCCATGAACTTGACATGCACCGAATGTTTTGCCTAAGGATGGGATGATGCCCAAAACCTACTAAGCCAGCAATACATGGATTATTGCTGCTGATTTCTTGTCATCATCATAATCATCATCAACACATTGCTTGCAGAGCCCATTGCAGGATCCAAGTTTTTCCATCATTCCCTCCTTTTCACATACCAATGTTTTTGTTTGTATTCTTCGATGCTCACTTTGTTCCATTTCTAAACTTCATTCCACAACACATCTATCTAACATTTTAGATAAGAGTGAATTAATGTTTCCATGTGCAATAATCATGCACACTGCTGTCATGAATGTACTAGAGAACGGGCCATAGAAGGCCAATTCTGTCAGGCAAGCACTTGGCAGGGAGGGCACACCTGGACAATATGCAAGCCACCAGACAAGAAACAGGATACATATCTATCGATTTGCAAGAACCCAAAACTTGGTTTTTGTTGTTGTTGATCTAGTGTGTGCACTTCACATCTCCAAAATATCTAAAGTGAAGCTGGTGCCATTCAGAGGAGCAAGCTGTAAAATCAGAGTTCCACATAAATGTTTTGTGAATAGGAGAGGAAGTAAGTGCTTTCTGTTCAAACGCAGTTCCATTCTCCAGAACAAATGTACATTACTTGCAGGCAGACAACAGGTCTCCATACCAGACCACTCCAATCCAAATTCAAGGTCTCATCATTGATGCAAAATTCAGTTAGGTACAACAATTTTGTTGGTGTGCTTCCTTTGCTTCTTTTTTAGGTTATATTTGCTTGGGTTTTAGAGTGTTCCAGCAAATGACATTTTGCCTGATTGCATTTGACAGTGCAGCAGCAAACTGTGTTGCAATATTGTATGGACAGCCACCAATTTTTTCACTGGTGGTATATCTGTATTTAACAATAGATCATGATACTCATTCAAGCTAATATGTCCAAATGCAGAGAAAAGTGTTTCCTCCTTGCCATAGTCAACAATGGAATTCTTCTGAGGTGTCTCTGCTTCCAGGATTCCAAAACATCCTCAGACAACCCCTTCGATCATGCAACAATGCAATTATGGTAAAATTATCTCTCTACAAAACAATCTTAGCTAATTTCTTCAATAGTGGCAATTTGCTAAGGTACTCTTGAGTCTTTGCAATCAGATCACCAAATTTCCCATCCCCCTCCATAACTGGACAATGACACTAGTTTGCTGTTGGCCAACAAACTGCTTTTAATCATCTCAACAAAAATCAAACTCTTATCCCAAATTGGATCCATTATCCACTATAATCAACAACATTCACTGGTTCAATTTATTGTGTTTACGGGGAGAAGTTACGAGCATAAACTCTTTAAATAGTACAAATTCAACACACAATCATTATAAGCAACAACATTACCTATCAAGAGTGGGTTTTGTAGCAGGTTTTCTATGAGAATGTTGACTACACCCCTCATCAAGCTAAGGACTTCCAATGTTTCATGTCATTCCCCAGAAGCAACATCATTGGGATGGAAGAACTTAACAATCCATAAATGGACCTTAAGTGAACCATTAATTGGGTACGTACCAAGCATCCCAAAGAAGAAAATTTGAATTGTGATTCCTTGCACTGACATCACTCATACCACATCCACTTGAAGTGTAAGTTTTGACCCTTCCATTTCCAAGCAGATTGAATCAACCCATTTGCCACAATACATGGCGGCCCCAATCCCTAGGCCACTGAACCATTGATGGAGGCTGTAAAGAAGAATAATACAACAGTTGAAAAGAAGGAAAAGTTGCAAGCATTCATTCACATGCAAATCTATATCAACAGCAACACACATTCACATGCAAATGTGCAACTACTGCTTAAGTTGCACAACCAAAAAATTCAGGCATGTCACACAAGGACTGCTCCATATGTCCAAAGATTCTTGATTAGCTGCAGCGCAGGGTCAATTCACATAAGAGAACAGTTCATGTACTGCCTCCTACAGGCTTGTACAGATATATTGCTATGCAGATACATACCCTTTGTGTGCATGCATGCTGTGACATAAACCCTAAATTCCTATCACAAGAACAACCTCCCAGTATCTCCAGACTTAGGGAGTCCCTTCAGAACATCACGAAGGGCATAATATACATTCTCACACTTGTGGTCAGTCAGCATGTTGCCAGACAAAATTATAGGGCCAAATCCAGTACCTGGATGTCCCTTCAGCAAAACATGCCCTTCTCTGCCCTGTGATTTCCCTGTGTTCTCAGGCCTCTGAATTGGCTGGCCTCCACAAATAAACAAAAGAGTTCCAGGAACAACAAGTTCTGGCTCTTCATCATTAACAGGCTGCTTGGGTTCAGTAGGGTTTTTCCCAACTACTTCTGGATGCTGCTTTCCCGTCTTGTCAAATTTTTTGATCACATCAGTCCTTCTCATCATTGATTCTTTTATGATTTCATGTTTGACCTCATCCTCTTCATCTTCCTCTGAAGGACAAGCATATGCAAGACAGAAAATTGTTATCATTTCTGAGATTAGAAATCCAGAACTTTTCTGCCAGACAAACTTTGTTAATCTAGTCAGCCTAAAAAGAAGTTGGTGGAAAGAAACACAGCCTGGAAAACTGCACGCACTCAACCAGGGGAGTGAAATTGGTGTGCACACAGCACAATACCAGCACAACAAAAAAGCTAGTGAATGATGTCCCCTCATATGATGCATAAAACATACCACATTTGCATCCCATGTCTTTCTTTCCCAACAATCAAATTTCAAATTCAGGAAGAGAAGAAGAGCTTACTTTCAGGGACAGGGGAGGTGAGACGAACATAGGCTGCATAGCGACGAGCCACATCCTGCATTGAAGAGAATGTATTCAAGGTGCTTTCCACAAGCTCCACAAGACCCTTATGATCCTCACTTTCCCTCAACAAAGTCCTGCAAGTCCACTCTCCTTTGTCCACCAAGTTAGGTCTGTGCAACATACTGTTTGTGCATCACTACTCACCACCATATGGGTGAATGCATGCTTGTGGATCAGGCTGGATTCAACAGAAAAGCAGTGATTTTCATACTTCTAGCCATTCCTTATAAGTCAACAATGTTAAAGACAAGAAATAACAGCACAATGCAGACTCAAACCTACCAATCAGTATGAAGAATTTCATTGCGAAGTCGGACCAAAGCTGCTGTATTCATGCGTGGAATTACATCATCCTGCAGAACCACTTCAGAAATCAGCAAACCTCTTTATGCAAAGTAACCAATACAAAATCAACATCTCCACAACCTCATAAAGCAAGAGTAATGACCAATGGATTGATGCATTCTGATCACATCTTGGTTTTCTATAAGAGTCTCACCTGCAATACAACTGTTGTGATAAAACTTTCAGAATTGCTTGCTAGTATTTTGGAGACACAAGGTGGGGATGAGACTGAAACAACTTTGATTGCATCTGGAGAAATCCCAAGATCTTCTTGGGCAGTCTGCCTCAGCATCATAGCTAGTATTGAAGCTGTTGAGCCTCCTAAAGAATGCCCCACAAGTCGCAGCTCGTATCCCTGTCATCATATCTTCACTGAACCTCAATCATTTTACAATCTCAAGGAAGACATGCTTCTGTGAAGAAGCATAGTGTACAAATATTTTGCACATTAAATCAAACAAACAACCCTGGGCATTTGCCAGTAAACTGTCAATACTGAAAACAACCCTGGAAAACACACCTCATGCTCTTGTAAGCATTTACGTAGAGTGGCAATCTCATGCTGCACAAACCACCGGGCACCTTCAACACTGCCATAATGCACACTCTCACCATCCAAGATGGCAGCATGCTCACTGTGGGTTGCTAAATCTGTGATGAGGTCATGCATCGTATGTGTTCCCCGAATGCACATTATTACAAGCTTGTGGCGGGTATCCACAGCGATATAGTAACCTGGACGCATAACACTGGATGTGTCCTCAAACTTCACCACATTTCCCTGTTGAAGCATGCTAACTCGAGCTAGTCCTGCAGGACCCTTCATGTATGATCCCCGTGCTAGCTCCACATAGTAAATCAAGTCTCCCACCTGCCTTATCACACCAGTTTATCATTGGCACAAAGGAGTTGTAAAAACACTGGCAAACAGAAAATTTCCTCAAAAGATTGGGAAGTACTCAGAATTTTGCAATGAAAGAGCAACAACAAAACTCATGTAGATGGCCAGGAAGGTAAGGTACCAGATGGTCTGATGCGACTGGGTCACCAGCAAAAGTATCGCCAGCCATGTTAGAAGCATGACGAACAGAGAGGAGATAGAGACCGAGAGTGAGGTCAGAGATGCTCCATTTCTGCATACCCGATGTTGTCTTGAGGATGCTAGCAGCAATGTCTACCAGTGAACCAGGCCCTGGCCCTTTCTCTGTCATCAAACAATGATCCCCCATTATTACAATACAAAAATCCTTCAGTGACAGACTCTCTAATCACACGAGAAAATATGCAAAAAGATCACACTAAGAGTTTTGGAGGAGAGTGAAATGGCATGTATGCCTGCTGGTAATGCTCGTTTGTACAGTTTCAACGCTGGCTCTAACATATCTGTCAGCCATGCTATTTGGCCTCCTTGCTTCCTGTCCTGTTGCCCTCCCTCCATTTCATCTTCAACTGGGCTTTTCTCCACTGGGAGCACCAGTTCTGCCACCAATTTTCATCATCAGTCCCTGTCCTTCTCATAGTACTCAACTTGTGCAAATCTGCACACTTTCTTTAAGAAGGTGTGCAGATTTGCATGTCATCTTAAAGCCAGGCCAGAAATTCTGTCTTTGTTTTTTCTGCAAACAAAAGACCCACACATGGTGGCACAAGTGCAGAGCTCATACCCTGTTGACAACGGGCCTCCCTTATGGTATCAGCAGCATCCCTACCAGCATCCTGGACCCGTGTTGTGAAGGTACTCTCCTGCATCTGCTTTACTGTCCCCTGCTGCCATCTCTGCAGTCTCCTTACTGCTGCCACCAAGTTGCCCCCTGCAATAGCCGAATCCCGACCTCATCCCCTTACACAAAAGAACCATGCAAGCTAAAACTTTTTATCTCCCAGTCTCAGAGATACACTTTCGAATGTTTGAGCCACGGACCGCAGCAGACCTCAAGGTCACATAAACACAGAGAATCTGTGTGCGTGCGTGTGTGTCCCTCTCGACATTCTTGCGTCTTCAAGCTCATGCAAGTAACTGGGACACAAAGTAGGGATCCAAGCAGACATCAAGTTTCAGAAACAAAATACAAGCAAGCATAACAACAAGGAGAAGGAGAGAAATTACTGGGGACGGGTGGGAGTCGATGACCAGGTGCCATCCTGAAACTCTCTTCTTCTTCTTCTTCTTCTTCTTCTGCTGCTGCTGCTGCTGCTGCTGCAACTTTTTTAACCTTCAACTCCACCACACAATCTCCTCGCCCAAAGAAGAACTATCCTTTGCAGAACAGAGAGATTTGCTTGTCCAGTTGCACCTCAGCGATTTACAATGCTAATCAATTTCTACAACAAGGGGTTCTGAAGAAGAAGAAGAAGAAGAAGAAGAAGAAGAAGCTTATATGCACTCAAGGAAGAAGAAAGCTCAAAGGAGTTGAAAACGGATGCTCAAGGAAGAATAGGTTCACAGGACCACCTCCTCCTCAAGAGGGGTTTAAGGAAGAAGGAAAAAGGAATGATCTTTTTAACGGTTACGAGCATATTTCATTGTACTCAGAAAAGCAGAAAGAAAATCTCCTATGCACTCAAGGAAGAAGAAAGCTCGAAGGCGTTGAAAATGGTTGCTCGAGGAAGAAGAGGTTCACGGAGCTCCTCATCCTCCTCAAGAGGGGTTTAAGGAAGAAGGAAAAAGCCCTGAATTTCGACGGTTAGAAGCATATGTAGGAGCATATCTCATTTGTACGGAAAAAAGCAGAAAGAAAATCTCTTCCTCTCAGACACGAAATCCAACTGTTGGCAACGATCCTTGCACAGGTTAAAAGAACATGTTTTGAGAATTTTGCATCAAGCCGGACACAGACACACAGAGAGAGGACTTTGTATTCTTCTTCTCCAAGTTTTGCTTTCGTTGTGTTCCGGGGCAGCTCAACTTGGATCAGAATGTTTTCCAGTAATTTGCAGATTTTCTCATACTGCTGGCCAAGAAAACTGTTGCATCATGCAACGAAACTTCCTTTTTTGGGCTGGTAGATCCAAGACAAAGTGCTTTAGCATTTTCTTTGATAGCTCCAGAGAATTGTGCAATCAAAGATTATGAAGCATTCGCATTGTGGCCATCTTTGCAATTGTCATTGTTGTTTGTAAGACTAGACAATTGTGCCAGCTCTGTAGCTGGTGCATGAGGGAAACAGCAGCAGGCTTAGCATTCTGCATTGTTTTGAAACTCTGACAACTGAAAGAAAAGCTTTTGTTATATAGCAAGCTGCTTTCAGTTTATTGGAACCTCTTCTGTATTCTATAGCATCAAGGTTGTACTGCTTGCACCCGCATCATTCTGGCCATCTGGATTTGGGTGCATAGAGGCACAGATTTGCTGACACACATGATATTTTTTGTGGTGATGCAAATTTTGACAAGAGCAGTCAACAGCTCTGGGGGCATGGGAGCTTCATCTTACCACAACTTGTAATTCTTCACTTTCTTCATGAGTAAACATGAATTTCCACTTTTATGTTTCTAAATCTCCTTCCATTACAAAGACAATCCCAATGAATGTGCTTTGATGATAACTGTCAAACCATTGGCTGGATAACTTGTGCATATAAATTGCCTCAACAGATCTGAAGATTGATTTTCTGCAGGTGTCAGAAGTGGGAAGTCATTTGTATGGATGTCAGAAGTGCGTGTCCTAATTTGATAGGTAATCAAGTGGCTTGTTTTGCAGAGAGTCTTAGATCTTTATTGGAAGAAGCATGTTGCATTGAAAGAAGCAGATAATGCAAAAGTGCTTAGTGAATGCACTTATCAAAGACATTGCTTGCAACCTCATGGTCAGGTCGGCATTCTCAATGCTCTTCACTTTTCCTTGCATCTCATCAGGACAAGCAAGACATTCATGTTTCAGGCAATGATCTCTGTGGACCAGTGTCCAGTCAATGTGAGTTGTTTTTGGAATCAATGTATACCACTTGAGGAGTTACCTGTCAGTCTGGCTTAGATTTGTGTACTCAAGACATTTCTCATTTCTCTTTGATAGTTGCTATAGGCAGACGATGTTTTTTGGCAACCTGACATCAGAGATGTGGCTGTGGATATACATGATCAATCTGATGTACACACAATCCTCATGTGTTTGTGTTCAGCAGGAAAAAATCACCCTCAACTTGAATCAGATCTGTCACACATACAGTAGAGCTTGTTGCATTTTTACTTCTCCATGTGCAATAACACGAATACCTGATGGATACGGGCACAGCAGCTCCTCTGCACTCCGCATGCATCACTGCATCATCAACATCGCACAAAGTCTCAAAAACTCTGCATAAAACGCTTCTTCCCCTTGGGGTCTAAAATCTTACCTGTTGCAGATACCTGAGCAATTTGAACAACAGTGTACCAAAAGGAAGTATGGAGTTCTCCAGATGCTACAATCACATGGTGATGGGACCTCAAGCTTGACAGCTAGTTATGCCACTGCCACCTTATTGCACTAGGTACAATGTGAGAAAAGGTTTAGGGTGCAAGGAAAAAACAGTTCTACAACACAATGAGCACCTCATTACCTTCAACTACAAAACAAATAGGCCACTTTCAGGAGTTGTGTGTTCTAAATACACACTGTAATGCTTGTGTGTGTACACTACAGGTCATCATCTCTTGGCTCAGATGGTGTACGAGCCATGAAACGTTGTAAGAACTCCATACACATTTGGACCAAACCCTCCATGTCTTTGGGACCCATCTGGAACACATCACGGAGAAGGTCTCCCTCCAACACTTCATGTTGTATTGCCATTACAAACGAGCGCAGTGCCCCCTGTTCCTCACCACCCCACCACAGACCATCTTTGACTGAGAAGAAGAAGCTCAAAGCACATCACATCCTCAAGCACATAAGTTTCCATCTCAATTCTTCCTTCCCTACCACAATTCCAGTCTTCATACTAGTACATGCTTGGCTGCTCTTGCAGGATCATTCAATCCAGGACATCATAAGGTCCAGTGCAAACAACGATGATCTTAGAGTAAAACTTGCATGGCCCTTGACATGAGCAAAATTGAACATACGGCCATGTGAAAGAAAAGGGCGTAGATGTGTGAAACAAGATGTGCTGAATAGAGAGGAAAATCACATATGTAAATGAGCTTAATTTAGAGGGATTTCTGCTTACTTGAGCTTTGTTTGTCATGGAGCTGATTCCCACATTAGTAGAGACAAACAAAAGAAAGGGAAGCAAAATATTACTACTGAGCAAGGAGAGTATGTGAAGAAGTTATTCCAGGTGCTTACAGTTTGATCAAATACCGACAGCAAGTGTTGAAGAAGTTGTTTTGCAACAGCCAAAGCTCTTGAATAGTTTGATGCAATCCATTTCAGGCGTTCACTGTCAGTCTTGAGCTTTGATACCTCCTCCATAATCACCGAAAGATCACCAAAGTTGCCCATTGCTTGTGAAAGCTCCACACGGCTGGACAGTGACTGAGTGAAACAGTAATGTGCCAAGTAGTCCCAGCTAAATGATCCCACACTCATCCACCATTGCATGGTATTCCCCACTGTGGAGGCAATACCTCTTGCTCTCTCAGCACCTGATTGATCAATCAATTAATTAATCAATCCCCAATCCTCTCTCTATCAACATAGCATCCCCAATGCAAAAGCTTCAAAGTGCTGAGCCAGCAGCAGCAACAAGAAAGTGGAGAATCCTAAAAGAGCTTCCAAATCTTGATGGGAAGAATGTCTGCATGTGATTCCTGAAAATCAAGTTCTTGTTGGAAATCATCAATCCAAAAGTGGGCAATTCCCAAGAGCTGCTTCACCAGTGCTGATGGGAAGAGGATGTCTGTGTGCAACTCTGGATGCACTCTGGATTGTCGTGAAACTACCTCTACAACGCACCAGGAGCTTCGAGAACTGATTAGGGTTTCCAAAAACTGACGGAAAGAGTTGTTTTTTGGTTTTTCTATGTACCTGCAAAGTCCCCTCGTGCAGATCTCCGCGACGCCACACTCTCGAACATCGATTGCAGTGTGGTGGAGAACGTCCGCAAGCTGCCTAGCACGGCTGCGGGAGCGCCCCATGCCCACGGTTGCTCGTCGACCGACCCCTCCCCTCCCATCACAGGCAGCAGCAGCAGCAGCAGAAACAACAAGAGCGACGATGCGTCTTTGGTGACCATTTGTGCTCAACTTCTTCTTCTTCCCCTTTGTTCTATGTAATCCAAAACCCTAGTAAGGGAAAAACTCTCGACAATTGGCGTAGCACCTGTTTGCCACGAAGAATATGTCTACGGGTGTGTACCTTGCATTGGAGCTTCTTCTTTTTCAGTGGGTCCCATTGTTAAACCTCTTTTCCACGATTTTCTGTCCAAAGATTTAATGTTTCTCAGAAACCTAGCTACCATGGAACATGCTTCCATGTCCATGCTTCTTTTATGTGTAAGAAACCTCAGATGTCTTCAACTTTTCTTTGCCTATTTCCATTCTTAACCTGCTCATGATTTCCGATCCAGCGGCTTCCATCTAGGGGTATGTACTAGTGATCCATATTTGAGTCAAGGGTGCAGGCTTTTATGCAAAGCTGAATCTGTTGGACAGTGATGTCAATGTTGTTGATGGAGATATGTGCGTCAATCAAGTTGCATATTCTCTCTGTAGACAAGCTTGTTAGAATAGTAGTATATCTCAACTGCACTAGGTTCCACTAAGTATCCACTATACAACCACCATCAGAAGCTGGTGATATGGGTTGGTGGTAGTCATGGCAGCTTGTTGCTGCTATTTGTGATGAAGTTGAAGGTCTGACACTTTTTTGAGTGACTCTTGTAAGTTTGGCCAATGTCTGTCAGATCTACTCTTTGCACATCAGAGACTTGAACTAGATGGAGATCCTGCGTGCTCTCAGCATTACCCATTTTTTGTTCTTTGCATCAACCAACCAATCGATCGCCTGAAGAATTCAAACCCTAAAAATAGCTTTATGGAGTGAAGATTGAAGAAATGTAATTCAGAAGAGGTAAAGTAATCCTATCTTAGGTTCTCCATATGTACAGAAAAAGAGAAAGAAGGTAGGAAGTTGGAAAATTGCAAACCATGGGAGAGGCTATTGCAAAAACCAGGGAGTAAGAAATAATGTCCACAAACAATTAAGCAGGGAAAAGCACAACTAGGCTTGAAGTGTGAAACAGGCAATACAACAGGCTGAAAGGTTGGCGTACAAAAGAAAGAAGCGTGCATGGAGATTGTTGCAAATGGGAGATGTGTAATTGAGGCAAAAAACTAAGAAATCTGGAGGTCATATAGCTATTAAAAACAGGTTGAGCACGAGATCTGAAATCTGATGCCAATGTGGATGCAAACAGTGAAGAGAAACTAAGATTGAACAGGAATGCATGTACACTGGAATGAGACAGGCCATTTGTTGCAAGGAGACGTTGAAAGTAATCCACTATTTTGAAAGAATGAGATGACTAGGGTGATGTACCAACAAGTTCAAGCACATGAATTTGTGTCTCAGGAAGGTGAGATTCGAATTAAATACCATGGAGAGAATGAAGGTTTTGAAAGTAGCAGAGAGGTATTGGGCCTGATAAAGGAAAGTGTCAAGGCCTTCTTACAGTATCTAACTATTGGCATCTTTTGCAGTTAGTAGTGGGCATGTATCTTCCAAAAGGCAACAGCAACCATACAAAGGAAGAAACAACAAGCTTTGTTGTGCAATCTGGTTGGCAGAAATCACAGCTCCTTCTATGTGCATGGCAGATAAATTCTGGTAAGAAAGTTGTAAAACATATGATTTCCTAACTTAGCACCCAAAATGCATTACGAAGTTCTGGAAACAAAGCTTGTGTAGGTCTTGTGTAAGACCTGTCATAAGTTAAATGTAGAAAGATTATAACCTAAATTGCAGTACGAGAATCCGCCAATGAGCATGAAAGATAGTGTATCAAAAAAACAAAGGCATATACAATGTGCCCAGTAGGTCGATCCATCATAAAACAATTGCATAGGGTTACTTGTCTGTGGCAGTCCTTTCCAAAATACCTAAACACCACCAATGAAAATCTACAGAAATTCCTGCAGTCAACATCACACATCAAATGAAAGTTCTGTAGGAGTCAAATCTTTCTGATCTCTCTCTCTTGAGCTCAACTGGCCATGTTACGTCTTTCTTATTCATAACAAACCACTGAACCCCACATTAAGAACTTCCTTCCCCAGGACACAACAAACAGATAAGAAAAACCAGGTACCCCAGTTTTCCCTTGGCACTTCCAATCCTGTGACTCTATCAAATCCAAAAGACTTAACAATTTGCCATTGGTACAAACAACACCAACCTTGACACATATAAATAGAACACCCCACACTTCAACATGACACATAGGACTACTCATGAGTTTGAGAACAAAATTCCAATCCTTCAAATGCTCAAATTCGCAAATTTCGAACCTTGACAAATTCTAAAATTCCTTCGGTGCTCCCTATATGGAGGGTACCCTCTCATGAGAAAAAGTCACTACATTCACCCCAAACAACATACAATTCAACACTCACACTAAGAAGAACTAGAACGGCCGCTCGTCAAGATCCCTAAGTTTCTCATCATGCCCCTGGTCATCAACCTTGAATGCAAATACTACTGCCAAATCTAGTTTTGTTGAGGCAAATAGCGCAGCGGAATCTACATTGCCTCAGCATGGAATTCAAACGTCTACAACAAGCTAACTCCTACAAGCACACCCTCCATGAAGATTCAAAAACCACTTATCTCCTCATTTTTTGAAAACTCGCCAAACCAGCTATCTTGCCCACCAAGCAGCTCCTTCCTTATCTTCCTCTTTAGCTCTTTGGCTTTCCTCCATCAAAGCTTTAACGCAAACTACTCCACATAACCGAAAATGCATCCAACAAAAACCTTACAATAAAGCAAGCGTCATCGAAAGTAAAAGCCCATAGTTCCCAATACTTGTAAACAAACAACAATGTAGAAAATAACCATAGCGAAACGTATACTTCCATCACCTCACCATCAACCACCCAATAACTTGTCATCTTTTGATTTCTGCAGTTGGTGGCAATGTCTTGTCCTCCTTAGGGTTTCATCCCATCATCATTCATCACAATAGATTGGCTCACCTAATAGAAAAGTAGGAAAGCCTTCAAAAATCTTATGAAAAGACAAAAACATGTTCACTAAATTTTTGCACCCAACTTAAGCCAATATTTGATTTGCCTCTGGCTGGTTTTAACATGCTATTGCATGGCTCTACAAAAGAAGTAACTACAACTTTTTTTACAAAGAAGCAAAATCATGTACCTTCCAAATTGCTTGTCCAAGCTTCCAAAGCAACCATAGCTATGAAAGTAAAGAGACCTTAGTCCACAATCTTTGAATACTACTGTACTACAATGAGGTGTAAGAAGTTGTTGTTTGTAAGTTTAGAGGAGGAGTTGAAGTATTGGTGGAAATTGGAAATGTGTCTTAAACCCCATTGTAAAATCATTAGTTTTTTTCTTTTAAACAAGGAATTGAAGGACTTTTACAGTTATTAGCAAAAGTTCGTCATGATGGAACCTCATATCCTTCCATAATTCTCTTTTAAAATCCTTTTGGATCAATACTTTATTTTAAAACATTTAATGGGTTTTAAATGGCACAAGTGTTTATCATGTTGTGAAGGTTTTAAATGACTGTACATACTATTTTGGAACAGAAAAGAAGGTTTTTGTGTAGATTCATAACTTTGAAAACATACGGTACGGTACTATTGGAATCGAATTGAAGGTGCAAAACCCATTCGTAATTGTGTTTGATTAGCAAAGTGTGTGTTTCTATTCTGTTTCTTCATTTTGAACTATTTATTTAATTGAAATTTCAACTTTCCCATAATCTCCACTTTTTGCATTCTTTTCATGCCAAAATTTTGGAGGCGAGCCTAACACCAGGTCTGATTGCAGCTTTAAACCTTATTTCTAACCCTAATCCTAACGCAGGAGCTAGGGTTTGTAACATTTGAAGCTTGGAACCCTAACCATAATGCAGGAGCTAGGGTTTGCGACATTTGAAGCTAGGAACCATAACACTAGCCCTAATGCAGGAGGAGCTATGGCCTTAATGCACAGTCTGCGTTTGCCGAAGAGACTCCCGTGCTCTGCAGAGCTTTCTCGGAGGAGGATGTGCATCTCTGACAATCATCCTCCAGTTCATCGGCATCAGCAACGACTGGTACGCTACTGTGATTTCCGGCGTCATTTTTCGAGTTCTAGCGTCCTTTTTCTCCTCATTGTTGCAAGAGTTTCAAGAGTTGGTTCTGTTGTTGTGAAGGATTGCATATTCTTCTTCTAATTGCAACGTGTACATTATATAGGTACGCTTTGTTTTGGTTGCAGTTTCTTTCGTGCTCGTGAAGCAATCGTCAAAGAACGCAGAGAGGAACAGGAAAATGATACAGGATGAATTGGAAGCGCTCTTCTTCGATTACCTCCAGGTGGGGTATTGGATTTCTGTATGGCATTTTGTCAATGTTTGAAACATTCTTCACTTTGCAAGCAGTCGTGGGATCAAGGACTCCGTTACACAGATGCATGCTCAATTTTTCTGATAGAATCCAATATGTTTCCTTCCCTCTGAATTATGAAACAACATAGCTCCAGTGACCACAATTCATCAAAGCTGGTTTAGGTAGGACAACTTTAGGTTCCATAAGTCATAGTGTCACCTGAACGGTTCCAAACTGGAATCTCTTTAACCCATTCCCAAGTAAAGAGGCATGAAATTGTGTGTTTTCGGATCTATGTTTGTTTTTGAAGTCTTTTTTTTTTCCAACACCATATTCACAAGCAGATTTTTAATACCTTTTGCACCAATTTGCATCCCATTTGTCTTCAATTGAATTTGAATTCAATTAAATCAAATCTTCATCCAACTGGTGAATTGAATAGTTGAATTGAAATTCCATTCAATTTATTTCAATTCAATTCAATTCAATTTGCATCCAATGTCATTCAATATTTTCATTGAAAACGGAACTTAATTTCCACATTGAAATCAATTGATTTTTTCATTAATTGATCAGTTGATCATCACTGGTACTGCACAGCAGTGTGAAGCCCAAGTTGTAACCTCCCTGTGTTGCTCTGAAGATTTTTCGTTTCCAAGACTTGTGTTGAAGCTCCTTGGGGTTTAGCTGCAAGCTTTGAGTAAGTATTCCAGGTGTACCCAAAAACCAAACTCCAATATTTCCATTTTCCTAAACCTACAGCTGCAAGTATGCCAAATCTTTTGCAGGTGGAGGATGTGGGATCTGGAAGCCAAGCATGTCTCATATGGTTGTCAAAGGTAACTCCCAATTCACTGCTGGTTTCTCCTCTGCTTTCCAACAAGCAACAAATCATCTGTGAACTAGGTGGCTGTTAGTTTATTGTCTCCTTCCTAGTCAAGAGACACATGCAGTACTGCTTCTGGTTCTTCACTCAAGTCCTGAATTTCCTCACACCCTAGAATTTCTGCAGCATGCTAACATGTTGGTTTGTTGTAATGTTTACCTTGGATTGTTCTGTCTGCAGCACCAGAGGCTTCTTGCCAACATAAATGCATTGGGGCAGACTGGACAATTACTTGTGAGTACCGTTATCAGGATGCTCAAATTTCGTTTCTCAGGATAAGTGGGTTTGCTATGTTTAGTAGTATTAAGAGGATGCCATTGTCATCAAAGGTGGGAAAAAATTGCGGATTATTGCACTCTTCCATTGTCTTCCAAACATGTTGACTGAAAAGCTCAACCCAATCACAAACTGTTTTTTTGTTTGACACAAGAAGAGCAGGGACAGAGCTGCAAAAAATGGAAGGGATTCAACATGTGTCAGTGGCTTCCAAAATCCAAAGGATGAGGATTCCTGCTTGGAGCTTGACATGATGTTCATATACATGAAGTTCTTGGTAAGATTTTTTCCTGAAATTTTGATTCCCTGGCATGTAGTGCTTACAGCTTATCCTGACTCTGATTTGGCTGACATCTGTCATTATCAGATGAGATGCTGTGAACCCCTTTGCCAGAGCATGAAATGGGACATTTTCAAGTGATTTTCAGTTGTGGCATTGTTAAACCCTGAAATCAGATTTTTGCAAGCATGGAAATTGGAGTTAGTTAGATGATACTGGTGATCAACTGGATTGATAGGACTTGATTCCAGAATTCAGACTGTAGGAGCTGAAAAGTACAAGGGGCACAGAGGGCAGCCCCTTTAAAGGGTCTCAAGATTCACAGACTTGGGCAAGCTGATGGGTTTGTACACCATAGAGATGTTGTAGATGTGATGTATGTCATTTTGTGGGATTTTCAGATCCATTGTCACATAAGTAGTGATTAACTTTGTGAATGGATTTTCACAGTTACTTGTTAATTGTTCAAAGTGGAGTAACATCATGGTTTGTCAGATTTTTTGGGGTGTTATTAATAATATTATATTGGACAGGTGTTGCTTGGTGCTTCAGATGATGACTTTATTCGGCATGCTGCAGGAAAGACTATTTTGGCTCTTTCTGAGTACTTCATATTTATGGGATCTGTAGGACACTCCACTCTTACTCAGTTTATTGGCACACAAACCAATTGCTGTAACCTGGTGATCAACAATCATGTTGCTATTTCTGACCAAGGATTTGTAAACAGAAATATTTGAGCATACTTTGTCCATTGTTAGTCATTACAACCCTGTTCACTCTATTGAAATTGACATATGTCAGGCTTATAACTATATTGGTTCATGCAGCGGACAATGTATGTTCCTTATGTGTTATACATGGTCTTTTTGGTAGGTGGTTGGAAAATAAAAATGTGAACTTCATTTGGTTAACATTGGAGTATAACATTGATGTGAACTGTTGTGTTTGTGCTGTAGGTAGAGTCATGGAGTGCTCTTGTTTCTCTTTTGTGGGACTCCACAACATTGGGGACTGCAAGTGTGCTTATTGATTTGTTAGGGGATTTGTTGGGCAGAGAGAACCATAATCTGAAAGCATACTCTTCCAATGTGGCTGCTATTGAAGCCTCAGCAGTAACAGTTGGAAAAGAGACAACAGAATATGGCAGTGCACCAACCTCCTTTGAGACCATGTTTGGCTTGCTTGCCAAGGTGTCAACAATCAGTGGACCAAATTTCAAGTCAATTATCCTTCATAAGATGCAAACCATGCATAAGGCAAGGATCATCTGCACATCATATGGTGGCAAAAACTGGGGTTCTGTATTGTGCAGTCTTGAGGTTCTTCGCCAGATATCAAAGAAAATCTCAAATAAAGCAAGCAGTGACAGCAACAACCTTGGTCCTATGAAAATATTTCTGAGATTTCTTGGAGAAAATATATCAGCTGTTGTAGAGCAATTGTTATCAGATAATGCAGGGTCTAGAATTGACAATGACAAATTTCAAGGAGAGCTTGCATTGGGTGCCCTCCTACAGCTTCTATGCACAGCTTTACAAAAGTTAGAGCTGAACGTTGGGGAACATGATTCAAAGTATCTGGAGATTGGAACACTTCTGGTGAAGAACGTTGGGGAGCTCATTCCTGTCCTGGCACAGGTGGCACTGGTTTCTCATAAGCCATTTGGAAATGCTTCCTTTATTCCTTCATTTTTGCGCCATAAGTTTCTTGTAAGCCCTTCTCTATCTAATTGATTGGGATCTACTTGATTTGTGAAGGGTTTTCCCTTATGGAAATTTTCAGACAAAGTCAAAGATATTGGTGGATTTGTCTTACACATAATTCTAGTGGGTAGTAATTGCAGCTTGTCACTGCTATTGATGATGAATGTGATTATCTGATGAGTCTTATGAAGTTATGACCTTGGTCTTTGTTGTATTACCTTCAAAGTGTTGTTGTGGAGATTTCTCTGCAATCTAATAGATATGTTACGTGTAGTTTTCAAAAGGGGATTCACCTTGCAAGTAAGGAGACCCTAGTCTTTCTAAACCGGGGCATCACTGGATGGGACATGTAACCTCTTTCTGGTGTTAGAAAAGCCAGTCCACCATGCTTACAGTAATGTTCAAGTGACTTTAGGATAGTAATTTATATTGTAAAACTTCTGGTTTTGAAATTGCAGAGGCTGATGCTGGTGCTGTCTCGAAGGTTCAAAGATAATCAAGCCCTTGCCCTTATATGTTTACGAGCCCTCTGCTATCATGGGGCTGACCTCATAACATTTACCTTGTGTGAAACAAGTGAGATATCCTCATTAGAAAACAATCTTCTGGGTTCATGTTTTGCATCATCTCAGGCAAAAACTCAAGTTCTGACAACAATTCAAGTAACTGATGCTGATACTTTACGTCACTTGCAAAGGCGTGCACTTCTCCTCCTTTTTAGAATTAAGGTTTATTGCAATGTGCACAGCAGCAGCGTGGCACTGCAGAGCGGTGCTGATTACTCAAGAGATAATTCAGGAACAAGTACAGTAGATTGTGCTAGTGGCAGCAGGTTGATTGCAGCAGGAGTTGATGATTTTCAAAAGCTGAATCCCAAAGCAAATGACAATGCTCAAGATTTAAATTCTACTGAAGATGATGGCTTTCAAGGGTCTACCTCAACAGATATCAAGGTCTCCTCCACCAAAGATCATGAAGGGGGCTGGAAAAGTAGATGTGCAATTGGGGCAAGGCACCCATCCTTTGGTTTACAACCAGTTGTTTCTAGTGGATTGTTTCCAGGACCAAAATTGGCTTTGTTAAGAAGCCCCAAGGAAGAGGGTGGAAACCAAGCTTCATTGCAACATTTGCTTACACAAGAGGCAAATTCTGCAATACTCAACTGGCTGCGAATCCAAAGTCATGACTTTACCAATGAAAAACATATTGCTACTGAACTTTCAACACTGTTAGTACAGTTTTACATTGATGAGGATGATTTGATGATTGAAATGCTACTGCAATGTCTGGAATGGAACCCCTCGCAGCTAGAATTGACAGAGTTGGAACCTGGAATCCATGATTTGGTTTCAGAATTCATGCCACTGCATCTATTCAATGCTCTTTTGGCAGCAATTATGTATGATCATATGGTTCTAGTTGATTTTTTGATCTCAGAAACTACAGGACCTTTATGTTTACAATACGTATTGGGATGCTTGCGGCTGATGATGAGCATTTCAGCTGAGTTTGGTCATGATAATGGCATGGGCAGTACAAGTATTTTGGCTCCACTTGAAGGGCAGGTGAAAAGAGGGAAATTCTGGTTTCAGAAGACAGTTGAATGTTTGCTAGAGTTGAAGGTCACCATTGAGCGCTTGCATCAACGGCAGTTGTTTCCTTACAATCCATCAGTCTTGCTGAAACGGTATGTTATCTCTCTCTCTCTCTCGTGTTTTTGCCATTTGATACCTAAGTTTGTAGTGTGCTAAGTGATTCCTGAACTCAGGAGTATACGGTTTTGCATTGTGCACAAGATGTGGGTTATAAGCGGGAATGATTGACTGTCCCCAAATCAAAACAAATTGTGACACAGAGTTTGCTTGCAGCTTATGTGCGCTGGAGGAGCTTCTTCAAAAGGAGTCATTGTGAATTAGTCATGTTTTAACCCTGCAAAAGTGAAAGGGTGAATTTGTCAGGAATGCTGAATTCAATTCCTGGATAGCCTTGAGAGCCTAAGGCTAGATGCTGAGATCTAAATTATTGTCTGAGAGTGTCAACTGAAAAAAATACTGTAAATTATGCTTGGACATGGAGAAGTCCACTCCACTGGGTTACCACTTGCCACCTTAAATTCAAAGAATATTGGAGATGCATACTTGATTGTCAAATCCTGAAATATTCAAATTGGGGTTGCCATACCCATTTTTTGAAACAATTAAGTATTTTGACAAAATCTGTTGCTTATCTGTCAGAGGTGTGGAAATCTTGTTCTTACTACAAAATTCTCTTGTTTCAGGTTCCTAATCAAATTCCTTACAAGAAAGTGTCTCAGTGTTTAAAAGCCTAAAGAATGAGAAACAATAATGA